>OGEC01000690.1_pt1 | contig 23364 bp, 25 predicted proteins | sample 1570551 | NCBI WGS metagenome assembly OGEC01 (sample SAMEA2582127, study PRJEB24529) | metagenome | biome: Human gut stool | place: China | collected 2011 | reverse complement strand
GACAAATATACACTCACAGGTTACGTCCACTATTGCAGGGGACGACGGCGAAGCCATGGCAAAAAGTGAAGGGATACCAACCGAACATGCCATCCTCTCGGAGAAAGATACAAAACATGAAGTTTTAAAGGACTTCGACAGTCCTTTCGTCATTAACATAGATTTATACAAATGAATACAAAACAGCAAATAGCACAGCAACGGGCTAATTTGGCTATAGCTGAATTCTTGAAGGAATTGATTACTCCTCCGTATGTTATTAGTGAGTCAACTTTTGATGAAACGAAGGAATCTGCGGTGGAGTGTGCCAAACAGAATGTCGATGCCGCATCTCTTACTGGAAGAGAGAAAGAGGTAGCTAAGGAGTCTGTTGAACTATTTGCCAATGATGTAGCACGGAAGTTTAAGGTTGCTATGAAACAATCTGGTAAGATTGTGTGAATACCCTTTTTGAAATTATGGCACGTAATATAGACAAGTATAATCTCTATGATCATATACTTTTGAATGAGGGAGCTTATTTCTTTAAGAGAGGTAATGCAAGTATTTCAAAAGTAAGTATAGAGGAGTTGTTCTCTTCTGTTGCGAAGGAACAGGTTGTATTGGCAAGAAAAGTAAGGGTAAGGGAAACTGTTCGTGAAAAAAGTGTCTTTTGTTCTTTGCTTGTAGTTAAGATGTCTGCAATACCTAGTTTCTTAAATGAAGCTGATTTGCCAACATCTACCCAAAAAGCTGTTATGGAAACAAAGCTAGGATATTTGCTGATAGTTGAGGATGATGACTATATCGTTATAGTTAAAAAGAATGTCTCGCATTTGTCGTCTTTCTTGAAAACTCTAGAAGTGATAGATGGAGATGTCTTGTCTGGCATATTGGTCAAAGACACTACAGAGTTTCAGAAGATGAACTTGACCAATATGAATATAAATGATAATGGCGTGAGGAACAAAACTGTTGAGGCGAATAATTTAGCTAACGTTATGTCGCTTTTTGGAGCCAATCAAAATATTGCTACAGCAACTCGCTTTGTAACGGATGGTGAAATATGTACATTAAATATTAGTACATCTAGTCTTGCAAAGTTTGGTAGTAAAAAGACTAAGACTGAGTTGTTGGAATGGATTGATGATATTGCAAATTGTTTGGATACTTATGTAGTTCAACCTACATTCCTCTCTAGGTTTGCTAAGCCACTTTCTTGGAAGTCAATGGCAGATCATTTGGAACCGAATGCGTTACTTATAAATGTCTTTAACTTACAAGATTTTATAGAGTCTAAGCTCAATGATCATACCATCTATAAGAAATTTGATTCTGATGATTATAGGAACGTTACAGATGCTTTTTATCGATTGATTTCAAGAGGGGATAAGACATGGGCTTTACATGAAGCCCAACATAGACAAACAACTTGTTGGGTATCAGAAGATGAAAAACTGAGAGTTGCAAAAACTTCCACTAAAATATCACTTAAGGCTAAGGGAGGTTTGGACAAGTTATATGTAAAGCTAAATCAAGGAACTTATGTGAAGTTGACACGTATAGTTACCTCTAATGCATTCTTTTCTGTTAGCTTTCAGGATTGTTCATATATCTATACAGGGGGAAGACTATATCAAAATTCGAGCATAAAGGAAGATTTTGATTCTATCTTGCAGATTCTTTTTCCCATTACGGGAATAGAGAATGTAACTAGTGAGAAAGAACGAGGTTATAACAATGATAGTACCGATTTTGCTCAAGATAGTATGTTTCATGTTGTTGAGACAGATGTATGTGCTAATGCCCAATTTGTTGTATGCGATGATATGGGTAATGAATGGGCTGATCATATCGCAATTAATGGAGATACAATTTCATTTATTCATTCTAAGTGCAAAGGAAGTTCTAGCTTGTCTGCTTCAAATTTTCAGGAAGTAATTGGTCAAGCGATTAAGAATATCGGACATTTAAATCCGAGCAATGACGAATTAGAAAGGAAAAGGGAATCTTGGAATGGTACCTGGCAGAATACCCAGATACCAAATCTGAGAAGTGGAAATGAAGTTGGTGCTTTTATTGATGCATTCAAGGCATTGAGGGTAAATCCCAATAGAAATAAAGAAGTCTGTTTAGCTATAGATTTCTTATCAAAGGGAGAGTTAGTTAATGCGTTTGAACATATCAAACAGGATGTTGACTTTCGACAACGTAATACAGTGATACAGATGGTTTGGATATTGAATGCATTCATATCCTGTTGCAAGGAAGCTGGTTTGAAGAGTAAGATATATTGCAGAGAATAGAACTTCCCATCTTTCTTGATATTGAAATATTCAGATTAAATAATAACTTAATAAAGATATTTATGGTATTAAAAACTAGCACCTTTTGGGAGACTATGAAGCATCCTGATACTTTAGCGTATGCTTTTTGGCTATCGATATTCTATCATTCTGTATGTGATGAATGGTAAACAGAATAATAAAGGTATAAGACACGATGATAGCACCAACACAGATAATGAAGCCAAAGAATTGGCAAGATTTTGAGAAGTTATGTAAACTTTTATGGGGAGAAATCTGGAACTGCTCCGATAGCATTAAGCAACATGGTAGACAAGGTCAAGCCCAACATGGGGTTGACATATATGCTTATGTGGAAAAATACGTTGGCTATTGTGGTATTCAGTGTAAAGGCAAGGATGATTACACTAATGCTCAGTTGACCGAGGTAGAAATAGACAATGAAATAGATAAGGCAAAAACATTCTCTCCAAAACTTAAAAGATTTATTTTTGCAACTACGGCAAATAAGGATGCAGTTATAGAGCAATACATCCGACAGAAAGATATGGAATGCATTGGACAAGGACTGTTTCATGTTGATGTTTTCTCCTGGGAAGATATTGTTGATCTATTGGAACGTGAACGAACAGTATATAATTGGTATTTGAATAATTGCCAATTCAAGGAAGCTACAGATGTAAAAGTTGTTTTTCAAAATGAGACGGAGAGTTGCATTATAAATCCTCTCTATCTCAGAGTGACCAAGAAATACAAGCATAAGAAACCAGAACAAAATCAATTTGGTATCAATGGGGAATTACTTCAACAGTTATATGCCAATACACTTAATGTGTCTTCTATACAAGATGTTCTCAATCCAAAAACTAAGGTAAACAAGTGTTGGTGCAAGATATCTATAAAGATAGTGAATGTAGGCAATACTGTCATTAAATCACCCAAAATGACCGTTTGTTTTAGAGAAGAAGATATAGACAAAATAAGTGATAGGTTTTCTTATATGCAACCTTCTGTATTTCTTGATCAAAATGCTGTAGCAACCATCAATGCAGAGAGAGCACGTAAGAGAGAAGTTTATCAAAAGTATGCAAATGGTGTAGAATACAAGCCTTTGGATTCTGTATTTGTTCAGAAAGACGAACGCTGTTTCTCTATTTCTATAATTCCGAAACAAGGTGTCGAATCATTTCCGCTATTTTGGCAATTTTTGTGTGAAGATTATAGTGAAGATGGAACACTAACAATCAATGTTTCACCTAAATATGAAGATGCATTCGAAGTTATTGATGTGGAGAATAAGGATGATGAACGAGAAGAAGTAGTTGTAAAACCAAAGATTATTGAAGAGTAAAAACTGAAAACCATATCAATTTTATGTTAATAAACTATTATTATGTCACTTCAATCAAATAATAACAAACGAATAGTGAAGAATGTTTTGCTGTCGGATTGTAATCTTGTTGTCTGTGAGGAGATGAATATAGTGAGGATTTAGAAACAATGGTGGATATTATGGTGGAAAAACTGTATAACGAATTGCTGAAAGCCTATACCAAGGAAGCATTCGCCAATATGATAAAGGCTGATATATGCAGTAGGTTTCCTGAACCTTATGCAAGTATTTATTGCCAACAGTTTGATAATTTCAAGACCGTTGCAGATTTCTTTGAATTTGCAGCAAGGTTAATGAAAAGATAATATCATATTTATAACTAGTCTTTGCTTTTTGCTGATTCATGTAAATTAGGCTTAAGATTAGGTATAGAAAACATTGCATTAAGGCGGTACCATCCCGCACAATATGGCGAAGACCTTTGATGGTCCGACAACCTTAGAGCGTAGCGGTTCCGAGCACCGAGCAGGGCGGTTTCCTTCTTCTTCCCTGAGGGGAGAAGACCGAGATGAGAGGTGGAGCCTTCTTTAATGGTAAAGAAGGACGGGATGATTTTAGAAAAAAGAAAAAAACAATATCATTATGAATGATTTCAAAGATATAAAAGTAGCAGTAGCCGGTACCGGCTACGTCGGTCTGAGCATAGCAACGCTATTGTCTCAGCACCATCATCTAACAGCAGTAGATGTAATCCCTAAGAAGGTGAACTCATGAAGATTCCCGTTCCTAGTTTGAATAATGATATAATGAGGCTAATGAGGAGTTAAAACAAAAATATAATTTAAAAAGTAAATAAAACAATAAACATATAAATCATGTTTAATCTCAGTAAATTCATAGGTCAGTATGTGACCCATCGTGAAAAGAGTATGTTTGCTCAGGATATAGAGGCAAACAAGGAGAAACTTTCTGCTGAAATCAAAGGCAAGAAAGTTTGTGTAATTGGTGGAGCCGGTTCTATCGGTTCTTCATTCATCAAGGCTGTACTTCGCTTTGAACCACAGAGCGTAGTCGTTGTTGACTTGAATGAGAACGGATTGGCAGAATTGGTTCGTGATGTACGAAGCACAGAAGGACTTTATGTACCAGATGAGTTCCGTTGCTACACCCTCAACTTTGCAGACCCAATCTTCGAACGTATTTTCCGTGAGGAGAAAGGCTTTGACATTGTAGCCAACTTCTCTGCCCATAAGCACGTACGTTCAGAGAAAGATAAGTATAGTGTTCAGGCGCTCATCGAGAACAACGACATCAAGGCAAAGAAACTGATGGATTTGCTTTGCGTGTACCTACCAAAGCATTTCTTCTGTGTATCTACAGATAAGGCTGCTAATCCTGTTAATATCATGGGAGCCAGCAAGCGTATTATGGAAGACCTGGTAATGGCTTATAATGAGCACTTCAAAGTAACTACCGCTCGTTTTGCTAATGTTGCTTTCTCCAATGGTTCTTTACCTGATGGTTGGATTCATCGTTTGCAGAAGAAGCAGCCTTTGGCAGCACCATCTGATGTGAAACGCTATTTCGTATCTCCAGAGGAGTCTGGTCAGATTTGTATGTTGGCTTGTATTCTTGGTAATGGTGGTGAAGTGTTCTTCCCTAAGTTGGGTGAAGAGCAGATGCTTACCTTCTCATCTATCTGCGATGACTTCGTAAAGGCAGAGGGTTTCAAGAAGGTAGAGTGCAAGAATGATCCTGAGGCAAAGAAGTATGCTGCAGATATGGATTACGAGAGTGACAACTATCCTGTCGTTTACTTCAAGAGTGATACTACTGGCGAGAAAGCTTACGAGGAATTCTATGTTCCTGGTGAGAAAATCAATATGACTCGATTCTCAGCACTCGGTGTAGTAGAGGAGACAACCCGTCGTCCGATGCCGGAGATTAACCAGTTCTTTGATGAGTTGGAGGGCATCTTTGCTGAGCCAGACTTCACCAAGGCAGAAATCGTGACATCAATCAAGAAGTTTATACCTAACTTCGAGCATGAGGAAAAAGGTAAGAACTTGGATCAAAAAATGTAAAACCTGTCTATAAATGGTCGCAGACATTAAACTCATGACCTATTAAAAAAATTTATTTTTATATGAAAATAAAAATGAAGAGACTCCTCTAGAAGCTCACCACCTGCGGGTCTAGAGTGTAGTCTTTAATCAATGCAGGTGTATGGTTGTATAATAGTATAATTGCAACAAAGTGGATATGGAGTAATTTGGTTGAAATATACCAATGGTGTAAACCATACATTGAAGCAATGTTTAATTATATCTAAGCAACTGGGTGGGTTGGTGGGATTTTTTATTTAAATATAAAGTTATGGCAGATTTTAAGAAAACGATAGACTTTATCAAGTCAGTTTATAGCAATCAGGAGTTTACTCCTCTGGCTGTTCCTGTTTTTGCAGGTAATGAAAAGAAATACCTCAACGAGTGTATCGATACAACCTTCGTTTCATCCGTAGGTAAGTTTGTTGATCGCTTCGAGGAGGATATGGCAAAATATACAGGTGCCAAGAAAGCTGTAGTATGTGTAAGTGGTACCAATGCCCTTCACATGAGCTTGTTGCTCGTAGGTGTAAAGCAAGATGATGAAGTGTTGACTCAGGCTCTTACTTTCATTGCTACCTGCAATGCATTGAGCTATATTGGAGCTCATGCCGTATTCATCGATGTGGATCGTTCAACAATGGGTCTTTCTCCTGATTCTTTGAAGGCATGGCTTGAGAAGAATGCAGAGGTTCGCAAGAATGCTCGCAAGGGAGAACTTCCAGAAAGCAAGGACTTTGCCTTCGAAGAGGACGACTTGGCTTGCTATAACAAGAATACTGGTCGTCGTGTTAAGGCTTGTGTTCCTATGCACTCATTCGGTCATCCTGTCCGCATTGATGAGATTGCAGCTATCTGTAAAGAGTGGCATATCGAACTTGTAGAGGATGCAGCAGAGAGTATTGGCTCTACATTCAAGGGACAGCATACAGGTACATTCGGTAAGATTGGTGCGATTAGCTTCAATGGTAACAAGACCATCACTACTGGTGGCGGCGGTATGATGCTCTTCAATGATGAGGAGTTGGGCGCATACGCAAAGCATATCACCACACAGGCAAAGATTCCGCATCGTTGGGAGTTCCGTCACGACCATGTAGGTTACAACTATCGTATGCCAAATATCAATGCAGCTATGGGATGTGCCCAGTTGGAGAACATTGACAAGTATGTAGCAAGCAAGCGTAAGGTTGCTGCTGAATATGAGGAGTACTTCAAGAATGTACCAGATATCGAGTTCTTCGTTGATTCTCCAAATACTGTTTCCAACTATTGGCTCAATGCTGTTATCTTGAAGGATAAGGAGGCACAGATTGATTTCCTTACTCAGACCAATGACAATGGAGTGATGACTCGCCCAATCTGGGAGTTGATGAATCGCCTGCCGATGTTTGAGAATTGTGAGAACGATGGTTTGGAAAACACTATCTGGTTTGCTGATAGAGTAGTGAATATTCCAAGTTCTGTTCGTTGCAAAGATTTATAGAAATGAATGCTTTATTAAGATTTACAATTGAAAACTTCCGTTCTTTTGCAGAGCGGAAATCTCTAGTTTTAAGCCATACGTCATTAGACGAGAGTTGCTCCTCGCAACCTTTTTTGAGGGTTTGTGCTTTGTATGGTGCTAATTCTAGTGGTAAAAGTAATTTGGTTAATGCCTTAGCAAGGATGAGATATATCATTCTGAATTCAGTCAAGGTTAATGATGGTGAAGATTTGGAATATGAACCATTTTTGCTAAGTGATAAGAAAAATGAGCCGACGCTTTATGAATTAGAATTTATTTTGTCTGACAAACAGTATAGATATGGTTTCTCGAACGATTCTAAAAAGATAGTTCAAGAATGGCTCTATTGTGTTAATCCTAACAATTCGGAAATCCCTCTTTTTATTCGTGATCACGAAGGTATTGGTGTTAGTGAGAAGGATTTTCCTGAAGGAGTAGATATGGAAGAGAGAACAAATGATAATCGCCTTTTCTTATCTCTAGTTGCTCAGTTAGGTGGTTCTTTGGCTAAAAAGATTATTGGTTTTTTCTCTAAGTCTATCAATATCCTTTCTGGTCTAGAAACTGATGATTATCTGACGTTTTCAGCTCGAATGATTAAGGAGGAAAAAAACGTTGCAGCATTGATGAAGAATTTCTTTAAAAGAGTGCAATTGGGCTTTTCTGATGTAACAACACGTACGCAAGATTTTGACGCTCAATCTCTTCCTGATAATATGCCTGAAGAATTAAAGAAATTACTTGTTTCTAATTTAACAGGAAAGAAAAGTGTTTCTATATTATCCGTTCATGGCTGTTATGATTCTGAAGGCAATCTTATGGAAAATAGAACTTTCCCTTTTGATGAGATGGAGTCTGAAGGTACCAAAAAACTGTTTGAAATTTCAGGTCCAATCTTTGATACTTTATTAGAAGGGAAAATTCTGTTTGTTGATGAACTTGATGCAAAAATGCATCCTCTCTTATCTCGAGAATTAGTTAGATTGTTTACTGACGAATCTATTAATACAGAGGGGGCTCAGTTAATATTTACAACTCATGATACTAATCTTCTTTCATCTAATCTTCTAACGAGTAATGAAGTCTGGTTTACCGAAAAAGATCAGCAGGAACGTTCTGATCTTTATTGCTTGAATGATATTAGGTACTTGGATGGAAGCAGGATGGAAGAGACTGAATTGATGGAACATAATTACATTCAGGGGCGTTATGGTGCAATTCCATATTTGTAGAAATATGTGATATGGCGAAGAAAAAGAATATAACAGAAATGAAATGTCCTTCTGTTTTCAATCAAAATGAAGGTCAAACAAATGCGCATAAAATAAAGTGTCGAGTGCTCATAGTTTGTGAAGGATTAAAAACAGAACCAAATTATTTTAAATCGTTTCATATGATGGAAAATAGTGGCGGTTTAGTTTTTGAAATAACTAATGCGGGTGGTGGTATTAATACTATTCAAGTTGTTCAAAAGGCGATAGAATTGCGTGATAAAGCTATTGGTGATAAAAAGCCATACGATATTACTTGGGCTGTGTTTGATAGAGACAGTTTTGATGCTGCTGATTTTGATAATGCTATACATATGGCAGAATCAAATGACATACGTTGTGCTTGGAGTAATGAGGCTTTTGAATTGTGGTATATTTATCATTTTGAAAACAGAATAACGCCAATGTCTCGTAAGGAATATGCGCATAAGATAACAACTTTAGTTCAAAAAAAACAGAAATTAAAAACAGGTAAAAAGTCTACTTTCGTTTATAAAAAAAATGATCCGGAAATGCGATCAATTTTGCTTGGTTGTGGCTGTAACGAACAACGAGCTATTGGTTGGGCAAAGAAACAAAGTGAAACTTTTAGTAATAATTCTTTTCACTTGCATAATCCTTGTACAAAGGTATATGAACTGGTAAGTCTTCTACGTGGAGAGGATGCCGATTTTAATGAATTTATTAAAAGTAAAATGACGGGTAAGAAATAGTGAATAATGAAGCGTCCATTAATTCTAATCGGAGGCGGTGGTCATTGTAAATCTGTGATAGAAGTCGCAGAGAGTGCAGGCTATGAAATCAAGGGAATCCTTGATATGCCAGATGAAGTTGGCAAGGAGGTTCTACCTGGTCATAAGGTAATAGGAACCGATGATGAGATTCCTCAATATGTTGAGGAGTGTGATTTCATTATAACTGTAGGCTTCATCAAAAATCCAGCCCTCCGAATCAAACTATATAATAAGGTGAAGGCGGCTGGAGGCAGATTGGCAACAATCATAGCCTCTACCGCTCATGTTAGTAAATATGCAGAACTAGGCGAAGGTACTGTCATTATGCATCAGGCATTCGTTAATGCTGGTGCAAAGATAGGTGATAATTGCATTATCAATACTTTCGTTAATATAGAACATGATGCAGAAGTGGGTAATCAATGCCACATCTCGACAGGAACCATGGTCAATGGTGAATGTAAGATTGGAGAGAATTGTTTTATCGGATCTCAATCCGTTTGTGCCAACTGTATCGAAATAGCTTCTGATATTATCGTGGGAGCTGGTTCTGTAGTCCGTAAGTCTATACGTGTGAAGGGAATTTATGCAGGAAATCCTGCTATCCTTAAAATTAAAGCAAAATAGCATGAGTAAGATAGCGTTATTTACTGTCTTTTATCCGGGAGCAGAAACTTATGTTGATGAATTCTTTAATTCGGTTTTAAATCAGACCTATAAGAATTTTGATTTAATCATTGTGAATGATGGGTATAAGGACGATAATCTTGCTTCCCATAGTCCAAATTTAAACATTATAGAACTTCGAGGTGATGCAACCATTTCAGGCAATAGAGCTATTGGAATAAATTATGCCATAGATAATGCTTACGATTATCTGTTCCTATGTGATGTTGATGATTATATGTATCCTACAAGAGTTGAACATGTTTTAGAATCATTTGGCAACAATGATATCATTGTGAATGATTTAGATATTGTTGACGCGGATAGAAAACTGATAGTAAAAGATTACTTTCAAAAAACTATTAGTGCCAATACAATCTTAGATAAAGACTTTATTAAAGATAAAAACATTTTTGGCTTTTCAAATTCAGCTTTGAAGATAAGTGCTTTTCCTAAAGTTTCATTTCCTGCGGATCTTAAGGTTGTAGATTGGTATTTCTTTACCCAATTGTTGAATGAAGGTTTAAAGGCTCAGTTCTTAGACGAATCTTTGACAGAGTATCGACAGCATTCAGGAAATATGATAGGTATTTCATCATTCACAATTGATGTATTTAAGAAGTTGATAGACTTAAAGAAGAAACAATATAGTTATATAAAGGAAGTTTATCCCGTTTATCAGAAGTTGTATGACCAGATGTTAAACTTGTCAAAGCTTCCAGATAATGAATTACAGAAAATAATAGATAAGAATACTGATATTACACCATACCCAGTGTGGTGGGAAAATGTGAAATTTTAAATTTGAAAATTATGAGTAGAAAATATCCTTATATTGTCGCAGAGATTGGTGGTAACCATAATGGCGATATTGAATTAGGTAAGAAGATGATTAAAGCTGCAAAGGAGTGCGGGGCTGATGCTGTTAAGTTTCAGCTTTATCGTAGAGGCGATCTTTGGACAGAAGATCATCTTAAAGAGTTGAATGATGGGGTTGTAAAATTGGAGAATGTTTCTAATTGGTCAACCAAAGAACTTGGCTTGAATAATATCTTTGAGCAAGTCGATAAGTTTGCTATCCAGGAGCAAGAACATATTGAGTTCTTCAATTATGCTCGTGAGTTAGGTATAGATTATAGCACCTCTGCTTTTACAAAGAAGGATGTAGATTTCTGTATTGACCAAAAGGTAGCTAATCTAAAAGTAGCATCTTGTGATGTAACTAATCTTGATTTGATAGAGTATGTTATATCAAAAGATTATCCTACACAGATAGCACTTGGTATGGCAAGTCTTGCAGAAATCGAAGCTATAGTCAACTTGATTCCTGAGAAATATAAGCATAATGTAACACTTCTTCATTGTGTCTCACTATATCCGCCAAAGGACGAGTATGTAAATCTTAATTTCTTGAAGACTCTACGACAGGCTTTTGGTATGGAGGTAGGCTATTCTGATCATACATTTGGCTTTTCTATTCCTCTTGCTGCTGTTGCATTTGGTGCAACGGTTATTGAAAAGCATTTCACACTTGATAAGAATATGCCAGGATGGGACCACAAGGTTTCTGCTAATCCGGAAGAGATGAGAATTATTGCTTCGGAATCGAAACGTATAGTAGATGCTTTAGGTTCAGGCATTAAGGTTGTTTCTGAGGACGAAATTGCAAAGCAGAAGAAATTCCGCAGAAGTATTACAACAGCAAATGCTCTTAAGGCTGGTCAGGAAATTACATATAATGATATTCTTTTTAAACGTCCAGGAACTGGTATTCCTGCCAATAAATACAAAGAGATTATTGGACGTCACGTAAATAGAGACATCGAAGAAAATAAAACTTTATTTTGGGAGGATTTGGTAAAATGATAGCAATTATACCTGCAAGAGGAGGTTCTAAAGGACTTCCTGGTAAGAATATTAAGGAAATGTGCGGCAAGCCTTTAATCGCCTATACGATAGAGGCTGCTCTTGCTGCAAAGTCAATCGACCATGTCATACTTTCTACAGATGATGAAGAAATTGCCGCAGTAGCTAAGAAATATGGTGCGGAGGTCCCATTTATGCGACCTGCAGAATTGGCTTCTGATACGGCTATGGCTGTAGATAATTATATCTATACAATAGGCCGCTTAGAAGAAGAATGGAATACAACGATTGATTCTTTTGTTGTTCTTCAACCAACATCTCCACTTCGAATCTCAGAAGATATTGATGGAGCGGTTCAACTTTTTAATGACCGTAAAGCAGACTCTGTTGTTACATATGTAAAGGAGGCTCATCCGGTTTTTTGGCATAAAAAGATTGATGAGAATAATAAACTTGAAGATCTGTTTGAAGGTACGATTGCTAATCGACAGGAACTTCCTACGACTTATTATCCTAATGGTGCTGTTTACGTATTCTCAACAGCTATGATTCGACAGAGAAAATATTATACAGATAAGTCTTATGCATATATAATGCCAAGAGAAAGATCTGTAGATATTGATTTCCTTGATGATTTTAAGTACGCAGAATTTTTAATGCAAAGTCGTAATATGAAGTAAATATAAAGCTATATGGAAGATAATCATATTATAAGTTCAACTAAGAAGTTGATTGATGCATTAAAGCAGCTAAATTCATTTCGTTATGATCCTCTAGTACTATTTGTTGTTGATGAAGACTATAAAATGGTTGGTACAATTACAGATGGTGATGCAAGGCGAGCTTTAATATCTGGTAAAAGTGTTTACGACAAGTTAGAGACTTTTATGCATCGAAATTTTAAATTTCTCCAGAAGGGAATTGATGATGATGTCGCTCAGATTCATGAACTTAAAAAAATGCGGGTAAAATTAGTTCCAATACTTGGTGATAGCAATCAAATAGAGGGGATGATAAATCTCGATAAATTTAATACTCTTCTCCCGATGGATGCTGTCCTTATGGCAGGTGGTAAGGGAGTTCGTCTTCGTCCTCTGACAGAAACAACTCCTAAACCTTTGCTGCCAGTAGGTGGCAAACCTATTATTGACTATAACATAGATAGCCTAATGGAGAATGGCATCAAACATATATCGGTTACGGTAAACTATCTTCATGAGCAGCTGGAGGAACATTTCGCTCAACCAGTAAATGGAGTAAAGGTTAATTGTATCAAGGAACCTCAGTTCTTGGGTACCATGGGTGCTACCCAGTTTGTGCCTAAGTTCTATAATGATGTGGTGATGGTGATGAATTCTGACCTCTTTACCAACATCGACTATGAAGATTTCTATCTTCACTTCAAGGAGCACAATGCTGATATGTCTGTAGCGGCAGTTCCTTATTCTGTCTCTATTCCATACGGCATCTTCGACCTGGATGGTAGAAATATCAAGGGAGTAAAGGAAAAACCTGTATATAATTACTTTGCTAATGCGGGAATCTATCTCATCAAGCGAGAGTTGCTAGAGAATATGCCAAAGAATACTTTCTATAACGCTACCGATTTGATGAATGATGCTGTAGCAGCTGGCAAAACTGTTATCCGCTACCCGATAACAGGCTATTGGCTCGATATCGGTAGCCACGAGGAATATAAGAAGGCGAATGAATTGGTAAAGCATATCAAGAAATAGCAAAAATCCCAACCTGTAGGTTTCACAGCGTACAGATTGGGCAAAACTTATATAAATTATGATCTTTCAAAAAACAAAGAGGATTCTGGGCTAGATGTGGATGTCTTGGAGCCAAGTTTATCACAATTTTTTGATTTGCCTGGATACGTTGATGACTGATGCCTATGCTGCATACATTGGGTCGCACAGAAAAAGAGATAGTCAAGCATCGAGGTGAGGAATCTCTACCAGTGTTACACGACATCTATCAGCAAGCGACGGCACTGTTGAAACTGTTTGAAAAAACGAGATTATGTTCTCCGCTAAGTTGCAACAAGCCTTAGCATATATGACCAAGCATTGGGAATAACTGATGGCATATAAGAAGATAGGCAGCGTCTTGATAGATAATGCCAGTGAACACACAGTCTGCCCATTCACAAATCTCCGAAAGAACTTCGGTGGATTTAATAGTGAGCAGGGAGCCAAAGTCACAGCGACCTACCTTATTTTCTTAGAAACCTGCAAGTTAATGACAATGACTTCACAGGATTTCTTTAGGGGGATTCTTTGACATGATTGTAGCTGGAAGAAGGGATTATGCCTTGATGACAGAGACTCTTTTAGTTAAACCTATTTAATATTCGAAAAAAACAAATTCTTAAAATACTCTGTAACCCCAGTAAATACAGGGGATGGAGTTGTATTGCCATAGGGGTTGGATGTTTACGATAGAAAAATAGCAGTGAATAAATGTATTTTTTTTTAATCAAACCGCTTTTTTAAAAGTGGTTTAGTATTTTATTTGCAATGAAAAGATTATTAGTATTAGATCGCGATTATCCATTTAAGGATATTCGCAATAAAAACATTGAGATTATTGTTGTCGCCCTAAGAGTGAATCTTAAAAAACAATTACTCGAAGCGGGATATAATGTGGTTGCATGTTTCGATGAAGAGTATAATAAATTGCCAATTGCTGATATTCCTAAGAATTATCTTAAACATTCATGGGATTCTGATAGATTTTTAAAGAGATATGCTTATGAAAAGCGTTTGGAAATTCTCGGCAAAGAAATTTCATTTTGGAAAAATGTATTTGATAAATATAAACCGGATGCAATTTTAAATGAAGTTGTAACAATAGAGTTTATGGAAGTTATGTATAATGAAGCTAAGATTAAGAATATTAAATATTTTTGTCCTTGTCCTTCTTTTTTCCTTCCGCTTACTTTTTGGCTGAAAACTCCTTTTGATACATATGTCCCATCAGCAGTCTGGGACAACGTCTTGCCTAATGAATTTGATTATGAAAGAGCCCGAAAGCTGATAGCTGATAATAGTAATCGTTATCTTCGTCCTTCTTATGTTCCTGCGCAAACACCTTCATTAGTAAAGGATACTATAAGGGGCTTTGAAAATTTTAAGAACTGCTTGATAGAAATTATTAAGAACAAAATAGCTGGTACTTTTTATTACGAGAATAGTTTGGAATACGTATATGATTCATTGAAGATTTGTTCTAATCGTTTGATGCATTCTCATGATTCAATAAAATGGGATAGTAATACCGAATACATCCTTTATCCTTTGCATTTTGAACCTGAGGCGGTTGTTGAATATTGGGGATATTATTTTAATGATCAGACTCGTATTATAGGGCAGATAGCTCATAGCTTAAGTACCAATCAAATCCTAATTATAAAGGAGCACCCTCAGCAAATTGGTGTTTTGTTGACTAAAAAATACAGAACGCTAAAGCAACGCTTTTGCAATATTAAGTTTGTGAGTGGTGATGTATCTTCTTTTGAAATTTGCAAAAAAGTATCTAGTGTGATTACATTGAATGGTACTATTGGTATGGAATTTTGGATGCGACAAAAACCTGTAATAGTTTTGGGAAATGTATTTTTTAGAGATTTTCCAGGGATTACTAAAGTGCAGTCAGTTGAACAACTCCAGAATGTGATACGAAATCATAAATATGATGTTGCAGATTTGAAGACAATTGAGTTGTATGTTGCAAAAGTTTATCATTATTTCTTTGAAATGGAATTTCGGGCATTTATTAAAAATGACGAAATCGCTGTTTTGTCAGATAAAATAGAAGAAAAAATGAAAGAGTTATGAAAGTCTTAAAAATATATTCTAATCACAAATCTGACTTTTTGTATATTATTGCCAGTATTGTTTCTCCAATAGTAGGTATGATTTCTAGTGTTGTTTCTGCTAGATTTGTACTACCGGCTGAGTTGGGAACTATAAATAAAGTTTTGATCATCCTATCTTATACTTCATTTTGTCAATTGGGAGTTTATAATGGATTGAATAGAAATATAGCATATTATAAAGCAAAAAATCAGCCAGCGATAGTTCAAACAATGGTTGATACATCTTATTATATGACAAGGATAATATCCTTTTTGTTACTTTTAGTTGGTATTGGATTAATTGTCTACAATTTTATCTTTGTGAATAATTCGATTTCGATTTGGGCATCTGTATTGTTGTGTGTGTTGGCTTTTTTACAAAACTTCAATACACATTTCGAAGTTACATATCGAAGTGGTCAAGAATTTAAAAAACTAGGCATTATTAAGTTAAAGGATTCGGCTATAGCAATAACCTGTTTAATATTTCCATATTTGTGTGGTGTTATTGGATATATGCTTTCATATGGTTTGAAGGTGTTTATAAGTTTTATATTGCGCAAACGACACTCTCCTTATGCTTATGAACATAAAGAGTCTCGAACTTCTTATTGGGAATTATTAAAAACTGGTTTTCCTATAATGATAGCGGGGTACTTATGGAGTATTTTTATGGTTGCAGATGTTACTTTTCTGTCTATGTTTTATTCTAATGTAGAGGTTGGATTATATAATATCGCAACTCTTTCAACAACTGCAATTATGGTAATTCCTAATGCATTAAATACCTTACTTTATCCGAAAGCTTCTGCGATATTTGCAAAAACAGATAAGCCATCATCTTTGCGACCATTTTGTATTAAGGCGATATGTGCCTTTGCTCTTGTTTTAACACCGATTGTCTTATTGGGCTATTTCTTACTTCCTTATTTTGTTGAAATATTTATGCCTAACTATATCGGTGGTGTAAAGGTTGGACAAATTGCGATATTGAGTGGGTTGACTTTTATTTATGCAGGTCCTTCAGTAGTGTTTGGTACTTTGAAGAAAAATATTCCTAGCCTTCTCATGATAAGTTCCATCCTTCTTCTTTATTGGTTATTACTATTGTTGCTTCATCATAATAGTAGACTTACGATGGAAAAAATTGCTTATTTGAAATTAACATTTTTATCTTTGTATTCAATATCAACTATAGGTGTAGCTTTTTATTTAATGAGGAAATGATAGCAATGAAAAATAATATAGAATTTACTTCACTTTTTGATAATCCAAGAATTTCAAAGCTGGGATATTTTATGGTTTTTCTGATGTTGGTGTTGTCGGGATTCCCGGCTTCTGATATAATTCCAGGTAAATCTTATGTATTATGTCTTATAGGAATTTGTATCCTGCCTCATTGGTGGAAACTTACTGACTTTAGAAAATTGCTTGTATTAATCTGTATGTCCTTAACTATTGGAATATACCATTATGTGAATTTTGCATATCTGGAACGTACTATCAGTAGTTTCCCCATATTATTCTTCGCAGGTTTCGTAACTTGTAGATATCTTGGATATAAATTTCGATATGCGTATTTGAATTTAATGTATATCTTGTCGGTAGTTGGGCTTTTGTTTCACTTAATTAATTGCTTAGGAATACATATTGACATTTTGAATATACCTGCATATAAATCAATTTTCATCTATAATTATAATATTAATCATGGAATCCGAAATTGTGGGCCGTTTTGGGAACCTGGGGCTTATGCAGGATATTTAAATGTTGTTGCTTTATTGTTCTTTCATGATTTGCGAGAACTTTGGATTCATTATAAGAAAAAATGCATAGTTTTAGCTTTGGCATTACTTTCTACTCTTAGTACTCAAGGTTATCTTGTCCTATTTTTTATACTAGCTTTATATTTGCTAAATTGTTCAACAAAAAACAATAAATATGTAATTGTTTTTCTCCCAATTTTTGTAGTTTCTTCGTACTTAATGTATGTGTCGGTACCTTTTTTGCATGATAAGATAGAACAACAATATAATCGTTTTCTAAATTGGGATGATGATGAGAGTATTAGAAGTGCAGATAGAGCGGTAACAGCTATGGTGGATATTTCAAATATAAAAGAGTATCCACTGATGGGAAAAACAGATTCTCCCGCTATACTTTATAGTGAATTCCCTGTTATTATGTATAGAATAGACTATCTTGATGGTCATTATGGTTCTGGTTCTGGTACAACTACATTTATGGCTTCATATGGAATATTATTTTTTTTGTTATTAATATGGTTGGCATATTTGAATTTTTGTACTTTTTATGGTTCTAAAATTGCTCTTTCCATGATTACAATAATTCTTGTTATGGGCTTTGGAGAACAGTTTTTTGTATATGTGTTATTTTTGTCTTTTCCTTTTGTAGAATTTAAAAAGATATGATTTTGTTATATTTGTTTAAGATAGGTCATGTCTTACATGATTGTTACGATAAGTTAGTCGGTAAATATTATTCTATTAAGATCTCTGCATTCTCAGAAGTAAAGGATTCTGTCAAAGTTGAAGGACGCATGTTCTTTTATAAAGCGAAAGGTGCATATGTTCAAATTGGTAAGCAACTAAGAATTATTAATTCTGCAAAAGTTAATTCTCTTTGTACGAGAATTAGCTCTATAAGAGTTTTTGGGGGGGCAGAACTTAAAATCGGAAATAATGTAGGAATGTCGTCTATAACAATCTGTGCAAGCAACAGCATCTGCATTGGCGATAATGTTAACTTTGGTGCAGGATGTATGTTGTTTGATACAGATTTTCATAGTTTATACTATAAGGATAGGCATAGTTTTGAGTCTGACTCTAAAAATGCGTTGTCACGAAAAATCGTGATTGATGATGATGTTTTTATAGGTGCTAATTCGTTGATATTAAAGGGGGTGCATATTGGCGCCCGCTCTATAGTCGGTGCTGGTAGTGTTGTAACTAAAGATGTACCAAGTGATACTATTGTTGCAGGCAATCCTGCTAAAATAATTAAAACAAAATTATAGAATGAATAAGATTTCAATTGTAACAGTTACATTCAATTGTGACTCTGTAATAGAAGCAACTATAAAGAGTGTTATTTCGCAGACTTATCCAAATTATGAATATATAATTATAGATGGAAAAAGTCATGATAATACTCTGAATATTATCGACAAATATAAAGCTCGAATAGATAAGCTGATATCTGAAGCAGATAAAGGTATTTATGATGCAATGAATAAAGCTATTAAAATGTCAACTGGTGATTGGATTATCTTTATGAACGCAGGTGATGTTTTTTATAGTGTAGATGCGATAGAAAAAATAATGTCTCAATATGATGGCTCTGCAGATGTGATTTATGGTAATGCTCTTTATCTATATGCACATTGTTCGTTTATACCAGATTTTCCGCCTAAATTTGATATGAAAAGATGTATGCCTTTCTGTCATCAATCTACATTCATTAAAACTACATATCATAAAGAACATTTGTTTGATATATCATTCAAAAGCTCAGGTGACTATAATTTCTTTTATAATGCTTTTTTTGTAGATAAGCTTAAATTTCAAGCAATTCCAGTTCTAGTTTCAATTTTTGATGCGAGAACAGGTATGTCTAAAGATAATCATTCTCTTTCAATTAGAGAAAATCTTAAAATTTGGAATAATAATAATTTGCTGTTTAGGGCAAAAATAGAGTTTACTATATTTATTTATAAGCTTAAGCTATTTTGTAAAAACTTATTATTTCCAAGTAAACTTAACTATATTTTGGAGAAGCGTAGATTGAGCAAGTTTGGTACTTTTATGCCAACAAAGTAAGCTCTTACATATTTTTTTGCTAATCTTACATAACAAACATTAGGAAAGTAATCAATAGTGGAGAAAAAAAGTTTATTCTTACCATTTGGCAGAAGCCAAATGGCAAGTCTAACCTTACACTTCCTGTATTCATGTAAAAGGTATTTGTCGTGATTAGCTGTAAACCACCAATACAGCGTAAGGTGGGTTGAATGAAAAATATTATCTTTGCAACCATTTTAAAATTCACATAAAATGGAAAGCAAAGAATATTTTGAAAAGGTGATGCAGGACTACAACCAGAACCGAAAGGGACGGAGCCTGCGTAAGTATTGCAAAGATGAAGCAGTCGATTATGACTGGCTCATCCAGTACAAGAAGAACTATCCTTTACAGGAGAAACAGCAGGAACCATCGCAAGATGCTTTCATGCCTATTACAATAAAGGATGTTGCTCCAAAGCCAACAACCTGGCAAGTGGAGACCTTAATTCTGAAATTTCCTGTTGGAGAGCAGATAGAGATAAAGAGTAACAGTTTGTTTGTCGTGGCAAAATTGCTGCATAAAATGTCGCAGCCATGATAAACTTTGATAGCAGAACTAAGTTTTTTATGAAGTCCACTCCTACCGACATGCGTAAGGGATATGAAGGATTGGCTTCTATAGAGCGTGCTGCAGGTGACAAATATGGTCAGATGGTTCACAGAGCCGTAGATTACATACTTGATGACGAAGATGCCTTCCGAACATTCCTTTCGGACGGCCGAATCGACATGCACAATATTGCCATAGAGAGATGTTTCAGACATATCGCTATGGGAAGACGCAATTGGCTTCAGACAGGAAGTCACTTCTCAGTCCAGAATCTGGCATTTATGTTCGGGTTGTTGGAAAGTTGCAAATTGAACAAAGTGAACTTTGGTGAGTACATTGAGGATATCCTTACTTGCATTCTTTGTGGCGAGGAGGTTGATGCCTCGTTCCTGCCATGTGACTATGTTCGTCATTTTGAAGATGGTACGGATGCGGAGGTAACGAAGACATCCCAAGCCGTCGCTTGATAGTTAAATTTTAGAAAATCAAAACTTTATTCAAAAATACTGGTACGGCTAACCCGCTGATAAATAGTGGGGACACTGTATTGGTGGTTTACAGGCTGCCTGATGGGTAGCTTTAACATCACAAACTATTAATATATTTTTTTGAAAAATATTGGATGTTCTAACTACTGAAAAATCAAACGTTACGTTCTAACGGTGATTTACAATTAATCAAATTACAATATGAGAATTCCAAAAATTATTCATTTCTGCTGGTTGAGTGATGATCCATTTCCAGCACAAATTCAAGAGTGTATTGATTCATGGAAGCGAGTGCTGCCAGATTATGAGATTATCAAATGGGACAGAAAGCGTTTTGATATAGATTCTGTACCTTATGTGAAGGAGGCTTTTGAGACTAAGAAATATGCATTCTGTGCAGATTATATTCGTATTTATGCCTTATATAATTATGGTGGCATCTATTTGGATTCTGATGTAATGGTACACAAATCATTTGATCCATTCTTGAATTTACATTCCTTTTCATCTGTGGAGTTTCATTCCTATTTTCTATATGCTCATATCTCTAATAAGAAAGAGCGTCTTGTTGGTATAGAGGCTGCTGTACTTGGTGCAGAAAAGGGGGCATCATGGCTAAAAGATGTTTTGGATTATTATGAGGGAAGACACTTCTCTTTGAACCCTAAGGTCATGAATAATAATATCATGCCTCGTGTGATAGCAAGAGTTTTACATGAAAAGTATAATTTTCAGTATTATCCTGTGTTTCAACGATTGAGCAATGGAATGGAAGTATATCCAGCAGAGGTCTTTTCCTCTAAGGTTGCCGATGGTACTCCTATCAAGTATTCTACCCATCTTGGTGCTAATTCTTGGGGATTTGGCGGAAACTCTAGCCGAAATAAAATCAGAGAATTGTTGGAGAGACTGCATTTGTTAGGATTAACACGAAAACTACGCGGAATTAGTGAACATTAGTTTATGGTTTATCTTTTATTTGACAATCCTGGAGACAAAGGAAAGGTTTCTTTCATCTCACAAATGATTCATGGTGAGGTGAATGAAACTCAGATTATAGCGCCTATTATCTTAATGTATCTATAGCTAATGTTTTTGGTATACAAGTTTTGTTTCCTAAGGGAAAAATCAATATTGTTACACTTAGTTGTGGAATTGGCGCAATAGTAGCATTGGTGTTAAATCTGTGTCTGACCCCTCTTTTCTCTCATATTGGATCTGCCGTTGCTTATTTGGTAGCTGAGGTTACGACTTCAGTTTCTATGTATTATGTCGGAAGAAAATATATCCCAATAAAGTATTTCAAACAAAGTCATTTGAACTATTTGTTGGGATGTGCTATCATGGCTTTAGTCCTTTTTGCAATTAGCAGATTTCAACTTTCTTCTTTTTACGAACTAGTATTGCAAGGGTGTTGCGGAGTTATTGTATATTTCCTCATATTGTGCTTAAGAAAGGATTCTATTTTGATGCAACTTTTTGCCAAAATGAGTAAATATTAATTTTATATAGAACTATTATATAATATAAATCAATGAATCAAAAAATAGAAAAAATTCTTTCTATACCCAAAAGTTTTTGGGTTTCATTGCATTTCTTTAGATTGAAAGATGCTTTGAAATTACCTTTCTTTGTTAGGTATAACTGCGTGTTAAAGAATCTGTCGGGTAATATCAAAATCAAATCGGGGGGGGGGGTGAAAACAGCTATGTTTCATTTTGGTTTTAATAACGTGGGAATATTTGATAAAAAGTATGAACGAAGTATTCTTGATATTCAAGGACGAGTTGAAATCAATGGAAAAGTAGATTTTGGGCATGGAAGTAGACTGGTTGTTTGTACAGATGGAGTGCTTTCTTTAGGGAAAAACTTTGTGAATACTGCAAAAGGAACTATTGTTTGTACTAAGCATATTACTATTGGTGAAAATATGTTGATGAGTTGGGATACATTGATTATGGACACTGATTGGCATTCTGTACAAGATACGATAACAGGTACAATTTATCCTTCTGCAAAAGAAATCATTATAGGTAATGGTGTTTGGATGGGTATGCGTAGTGTGATACTAAAGGGTGCTATAGTTGCTGATGGTTGTGTGATAGCAGCCAACGCTTTATGCTGTCAGAAATACATTGAGCCTAATTGCTTGTTAGCAGGAGTTCCCGCAGATGTAAAGAAACATAATATAACTAAAAAAATATGATAGGTTATTTGTTATTATTAATAGCTTTGCTATTGTATATAAAGCCTAAATACCGTCATTGGTCTTTTTTCCTTTATCTTAGCTTCATGATGGGCTATGGATGAGGATTTGGACTTTGGACAGATGAAGTTTTAGGTGCTAAAAATGGAGACTTGGCTATTATTTATACTTTTGTGATAAGTATAGTAATGGTATTTAAACGGCAGTATAACATTCCGAAATTGAGTTTTGTTGTACAGTATAAATGGTTTATCCTGTTTTTGTTTGCAAGTGTATTATTCTCATTGTTCTATTATCATTTTACACCATTTCAAATCTTACAGGGAGGACGTAGCTTTTTGTTGATATTTGCTTTCCCGATATTGGTAAATATAAAGCAAAGAGACTTTGATAAAGTATTGCAGCTACTTATAAAAGCTCCTATGCTTAATTATGGCTTAACGTACCTAAAGTGACCGCTTACGATTGGATGCTTACGATAATAAAAATCCCAACCTGTATTGCTACAAGCTGGGATGAGTCTGAACACGAATAACTCGAATAGCACGAATATCTGGGAACTGTTCGGGTATTCTAGAGATGGAAGTCGATTTCCTTCAGCCATTCCTTGACATCGAAGCAAGGAC
>OGEC01000685.1_pt1 | contig 23840 bp, 25 predicted proteins | sample 1570551 | NCBI WGS metagenome assembly OGEC01 (sample SAMEA2582127, study PRJEB24529) | metagenome | biome: Human gut stool | place: China | collected 2011 | reverse complement strand
CTCCGCCATCTCCATTGCAGCGTTCGATTGACGCAGGTTGAGTTATCGGCAGATAAAAATGTTGCCGTACATTCGTGTCACAAAGCAAGCTGAATCGGTAATGGGCATAGACGGAACCGGCATTAAAGGAGGTCAGAAAAATGGAAGCTGCTGTTATTACCGCCGTCGGTATCGATGTGTCTAAGAGCAAAAGCACAGTTGCGGTACGGAGACCCGGAGGCGAAATCGCACTTCGGCCTTTCGATGTCCGCCACACGAACAGTGACTTGAAAAAGCTGACATCCACACTCAAAAAACTGGGAGGCGATATTCGTATTGTAATGGAACATACCAGTACGTACTGGAGACCAATCGCACTGACATTGAAGGAAGCCGGCTTTTTTGTTTCCGTTGTCAATGCGATGCTAATTCACGATTTCAGTGATAATACGATCCGAAAGCTAAAAACGGACCGAGCGGATGCTCTTAAAATTGCAAACTATGCGCTCACCTTTTGGGATACACTACCCCCGTTCAACAATGAAGAAGAAACCAGACTGCTTCTTAAAATGCAATCCAGAGCAAACGAGCGAATCACTGCGACTGCAACAGCGTTGCGGAACGGGCTGATCGCACTGGCTGACCAAATATTTCCTGGGGTAAATATTGCATTTGATCCGAACACAAAAAATGCGAACGGACATGAAAAGTGGGTGGACTTCTTTCTGCGTTATTGGCACAAGGATTGTGTCTGTCAATATTCCATGGAGGCTTTCACGGAATCTTATCGGGGATGGTGCAAACGAAAAAACTACAAGTTCCGTACAGATACCGCTCACCAAATCTATCTGCTTGCACAGGAGGGCGTGGCTACTCTTCCGAAATGCGAAAGTACGAAGATGCTGATCACGCAGGCTTGTAAAAGCCTGAATGCCGTTTGCGAGGCCAAGCAAAGCACCCAGCTTGAAATGCAGCGGTTGGCTGCAATGCTCCCCGAATACGAGGTTGTAATGCAGATGGAAGGAGCCGGACCCATTACCGGGCCTGCTCTTATGGCCGAAATTGGTGATGTTCGACGGTTCAAAAACAAGAAAGCGTTGGTAGCCTTTGCTGGTATTGATGCACCACCGTTCCAGTCTGGTGCATTTGAATCCAAGTCACGCCATGTTTCCAAACGAGGTTCACCGCATCTGAGGCGAACTATTTTTATTGTATCGAATATTATTTTAACACGCTCAAACCCGGAAAATGCTGTTTACTGCTTTATGGACAAAAAGCGTTCCGAAGGAAAGCATTATTACGTTTATACCGTCGCAGGAAGTGCCAAGTTCCTGCGAGTCTATTACGCTCGTGTTACTGAATTTCTGCGTTCCAAGCCATCTCCTGATGCCTGTTGATGGTTTCTGATGAACCATTACGATGATTTTCAGCCGACAAGCTGTGCTGTCGGCTTATTAAAGTTGCCGGATGCTCAACTGCACCCGGCAATAAATTTTTGATGATTTTTTTGTTCAGGCTATTGACACTCGTTAGCAGGTTTGCCACAACAATGCGTCCTTTTTGTCCGCAGCTTGAAATTTTTAGATTGGAGAAAAACGTCATGCCAACCTTGGAATGGATCGGTAAAAATAAAGTCGTGAACCATCATCAGGAAGTTCCCTTCCGGGTGCTGGAGCGGCAATACAGTTTTGATGAGCAGGGGCAGCACACCGAAAACAACGGCAGTGAGAACATGATCATCCACGGCGATAATCTTGAAGCACTGAAAGCCCTGTTGCCGCAGTATGAGGGCAAGGTGAAGTGCATCTATATCGTTATCTTAACCCCCATTCTAATGAGTATCCTAAGTTCAGAGAATGCTCAAAGGTTTAATCAATCGAAGACATATTTCACCTTGGATCTCCTAATTGGTTGGCATAGCACCCTTCTCAGAGTGTCAAGACCGTGAGTGCACTTTAGTCTTGATACTCTGAGAAGGGTGCTATATCCTCCAGCAGGAGATTCAAAAACATCAAGAACGGGTGTTTGACGTATGAAGATAGGTATTACACAGACTTTTCCACAGTGGGTTAAGATAATATATAACCCGCCCTACAACACCGGCAACGAGGGCTGGTGCTACAACGATAATGTCAGCGACCCCCACATCCAGAAATGGCTGGGAGAAGTGGTGGGCAAAGAGGGCGAGGATCTGACCCGCCACGATAAGTGGCTCTGTATGATGTACCCCCGGCTGATGCTGCTGCAGAAATTATTGACAGATGATGGCGTGGTCTTTATCAGCATTGCTGGCTCTCATAAAAGTTTACTGGAGCTTGGCAACAATTTCATCGGCGGACATACCGCTGGCAAGCAGCTTTTTCAATACGGATTCTGCTTCAGCCTTTTTGGCTTCTTCTGCGGCCTTTTTTTCGGCAGCAACCTTTTTTGCTTCTGCTTTAGAAAGTTCCTTTGCTGCAACCTTCAAAGCAGATTTTTTACTTTTCAACTGTTCCTTCAGTGTGCTAATGTTGTCAGACAGTGCGGCAATCTCGGTTTCAATTTGTTCCTTGGCTGCGGTCTTTTCAGCAACAATAGCCGCATAGTCAATATTTGCTTTCTTGGTACGCACTGCATTCTTGCTTCCTTTTGGTCTAGCCATAATAGTCCCTCCATCTAGTATTGGAATTTAGCTAATATAAGTATATTCTTTCTGTCTCGAAATAGCAATGCTTTCTTAGACAATAAGAGCGGAGCCTTTTGCAAGGCCCCGCTCTTATTGTTGCCGTTAAGCAGAAAATGAAAATGAAGGAGATTTATCTTTCAAAACCGCCTGTGGACTGCTGCAGCGATGGGAAACCATAACAAACCCATCAGACAGGCTTTGGAAGAAGCAAAAAGGCTTGGGAGAAATGTACTGTCACAGGTTGATGGCGACCCCAAGGATCACGAACAGAACCGACAGACAGATGCAGCTTACCCCGTTTCTTCGTTCCGTGAAAGCGTCCAAGGAGCACTTCGCACGCTGCTTTGCCTGTTCCAACTGGGATGCTCCTGCATAAGCGGAGAATCCGGCACAAATCAAAAGTATCAAACCGATCCAGATCATCATAAGCATTTCTCCAAATGGGATATTATCATTCTACGCCCAGAGCACGCAGGCTCTCGGCAAGGGCAGGAACATCCATGTTGAACACGATGCCTGCCATGTTTTCGTAGAGTGCGCCCTCCACGTTGATGGGTGTATCGTCAATAAAGACGCATTCCTCCGGGCGAAGGTCAAACTTATGCAGGAAGGTGCGGTAGATCTGGGGGTCTGGCTTCAGTAGCTTGACTTCTGCGGAGATCAGGGCACCGTCCATCAGCTTGCTGGCTTCTGCCCGTGCCCAGTAGATAGGCTGACGGGTGGCAGCGTTGGAAAGTAGGTAGAGACGGTAGCCCTTTGCTTTCAGTGCCTGCAAAAGCTCCAGCATTCCCTCCACCGGCACGATGGGGTCGTCCCACTTTTCGATCAGCCCACGGGCTGCATCATGCAGATGCTCCGGCAGGCGGGGCAGGATGCGCCGCTCTGCGATCTCCTCGTCGATGACACCCCGGTCCAGCATGGTCCACTCCACCGAGCGGAACACCTCGTTGCGGATCAGCTTGCGGTCCTCGCCGGTGAGGGAATAGCGGTCCATAAACAGCTCCGGGTCAAACCGAACCAGAACGTTTCCCATATCAAAAACAATATTTTTTATCACGAATATACCCTTCCTGTTTTACCAGTTGGTTTATGACTGCCACCTTATTTCACAGTTCATACAACGACCTTCTATTTATCTTTCAAATGTTGTATGTAATGTTATAGGGTAGCTTTCATTGGGAGCGATGCAAGCCGCTGCCGCATGTTCATTCCACTCGGAGGTGTCAGTCTCTGCAGCTGGGAGACTCTGCCACGGCTCAATGCAGATAAATCGCATAGGTTTCGTAGGTGCACTCCAAAGTAGCGTATACGGATATTCCGAAATATCGCAGATGATTTTTCGCTCAGAATTCTTTTCATATATTCCAATCGTTTTGGAACGGAGTCCGGCGAGACAGAAACTATCATTATCAAACAGCGTATCCGTCAGTGGAATCGCCTGCGTATTTTTCCATTGATAAAAACTTTTTCCAGAGAGCAGACCATGAGGAAGACAATCCAAAATGATTGGGCTTTCCTCTTGCTCAAACCGAATCTCATAATCCGTAGTTGTGTGGTTTTCATCAAACGGAATATTAAATCCCGGATGAAAGCCAATTCCACACCGCATATTCTCGTCGCCGCAGTTTTTCACATGGACTTCATGGTGGAGCGTATGCCCGTCAAGAGTGAAAACACTTGTGAATTCAAAATCAAACGGAAATCGCAGAGTTTTCGTTTCTTCGTCTGCTCGGAACATCAGTTGAGCAGAAATTCCGTTATTCTGCTTTAAGATATGCTCCAGATCACGAATAAAACCATGCTGTCCACCGCTATAGTGCTTCCCGTTATGAATCAATTCACCATTGGCAAGTCGTCCAGCCCACGGAAACAATACTGGAGAATGACGATCCCAAATAGCAGGGTCAGCCTGCCAGATAAGCTCTTCACCTTTGCTATTTTTTACACTGATAACCTCTGCACCATGCGTATCAATTGTCACGGTCAGAAATTCATTGCTGATGGTCGTTTGCATAAACTGCCTCCATTATTCTGTAACAATGTCCGTATCCGATATGAGCTGCTCGTCACAAGAATTTGCGACAATGGGACGTTCAAATCCTTCAATCGTGTTTCCGCTGATAGTACAATTGTCCAAAAGATACAGGTCTATTGCTTTTCCACCATTCACACCTTTCAGTGTGTTGTCCTTGATGGTAACATTTTTGATATGCTTCGGAGATTTATTGTTTGTGGTAATCTCCAAAACGGTCGCCTTCGGATCACTGACATCAAATGTATTGCCTTCGATGGTAAAGTCTGTTGTGCTTTCTGCACCCGTTGGGTCGATGAACGAACCATAGGTATCAGCCAAAATTCCGTAGCGGTCGATCTGCTCCGAATCCGAAGTAATGGTGAAGATATTGTTACGGATGGTAATGCGGTCATAGGCCATGAAATGAATGGCAGTATAAGCGGCATTATCAAATGTGCAGTCCTCAATTACGATATCAGAGCATTTCACCCCTGCCTGCTGAGAGTGTGTTCCGATGGCCGCCATATAGTGCGGCGTGTTTTCACTGCCACCAAAATAACAGTTGCGAATCGTGACATTCGTAGAGGGAGCTTTGTTCTGCACTAGCGTATAGGGATAACCCTTTACCGTACCGGGTTCGATTTGAAGAAGCTCGCGCGTTTTGTCGCCGCTTCCACGGAAGGACTGGCCTTCAAAACGGCAGTTTTCAATCAGAACATTGTCCGAGCCAGCAACCTGAATCACGTGTCCGTTGTAGCAATCCCGGAAAGTAATATTGCGGATCGTGATATTGCTTCCGTAACCGATGCCAAGAGCGTTGATGGACTCCGCATTGGGAAGATTTTTTGGCGTTCCGGATTCATCCAGCTGACCGTTCATATCCCAGATGCCACCTTCGATGATGATATTGCTGTTGCCTTCAGCCTTGTTGTGCTTATAAGGGTGGTTGTAGGCCATCATGGGATTCTTGTCCTGACTGCAGTTTAGCAGAATTGCATTATCGCTCAGTTTGAATGTCATATTTTCTTTGAACACGATTCGACCTGCCAGCGGATATGTTCCGTCCTGCAAAAACAGCACGCCATCATCAGGCAGTTCATCAATTGCCTTTTGAAGCACTTCGGTGACATCGGATATCGTGTTCAAATCTATTTTATACTTTTTCACAAAGTCCACTTCTTTGCTCTGGCTACATGCACTAAAAAGGATGCAGTTCAGCAACAGAAATACTAAAACAAAAAGCTTTTTCGTCTTGAGCATAAAAATACTCCTCACAAATCAATGTTCCTCGTTAAACTGAAAACAGTGTTCTTCAGCGGCTTCAGAGAATGCCTTTTCGTCCTCATAGAAGGGGTCGTCGTGCTTCGGCAACTCTTCCTGAATCGCTTGGATGCGCTGGATCAGCAGCTCCAGCTCGGTCTTCTGCTCTGCTTCTTCCTCCTCCGGTATCTCCACGATTTCTTCCAGCTTGTTGGAGTAGGACTTGGACAGGTAGAGGGACAGCTTTGCACAGGCAGGGCCAATCAGTTCGTACAGAACGCTGGAAGCCAGAATAGCGATCTCCAGAATATTGCCGGTCTCGCCGCCGAGGGTACGGGCACCCATTGCTGCCAGACCGATGGCAACACCAGCCTGCGGAATCAGGGCAAGACCCAGATAGTTGCGGACCAGTTTGCTTTTGCCGGCAATGGCACAGCCGATAAAAGCACCGGCATACTTGCCAATGATACGGACAAGGAAGTAGACCACGCCAATGTGGAGCAGAGACACAGAGCCGATGCTCTCAGAACTGTTCACCGTTTGCCAGCCGTCCAGTCCAAGGGAAGAGAACCGGCAAGTGCCGGTCCCAAATGGGAAGGGTCTGCCTGCCAAATCAGCTCTTTGCCAAGCTGGTTCTTTCCACTGACGACCTCTGCGCCGTGTGTGTCAACCGTTACTGTCAGAAATTCATTTTGAATCGTTGTTTTCATAAAAGAACCTCTCTACAAATTGGAAGCGTCTTCGTTAAAAGCAAGGCATCACGATAGGCGTTTATAGTTCTTCGATAAATTTTAAATGCGGAATATGCCGGAGCGTATCTATCATACTGTCATGAGGACGATGTTCAAGGCTGCGAACGGTGACAACAAACGCAACACTGTTGATCGAATTGGTTCCGAGATAGTCCGGCTCCATCTGCAAGTTGCTCATGGTCAAACCGGCATCACGCATAAACTCGATAAACTCGCCCATATACTCACGATTTTCAAGCTCGACGTAGATGTCAATGACACTCGTATGCTTCCGTGTAAAGTAGTCCATGTTCTGCATGAGCGACAACACAATGAAAATCAGGATGCCGCCTGCAATGGCAACTTCGTAAAAACCGATGCCAATAGCCAGACCGATGCAGGCTGCTGCCCACAAGCCGGCAGCAGTTGTGATGCCTCGAACCTGGTTGCGTCCAGTTTTCATAATCGAGCCAGCACCAATAAAGCCGATGCCCGAAAGGACCTGCGCACCCATACGAACCGGATCGCCCGTGTTCATACACTGGGAGACATATTGATTCGTCATCATCACAACGGTTGATCCCAGACAGACGAGGATATAGGTGCGAAGTCCCGCAGGTCTGCTTTTCCGTCCGCGCTCTAAGCCCAAAACTCCGCCAATGACGATAGACAGAAAAAGTCTGAAGAAAATCGTTCCGTATGTTATTTCGCGTATTGTATGAAGATTCATCAGGGTTCACCTAGCTTTTAACTATATTTTCCCAAATTTCACATGATGGGTAAAAAGAAATGTGTTCTGCCTTACCTAATCATTGGCAGAACACATTCTTTTCAGTATTACACGCTTGTGACGACTTGGAAACCAGCTTCTTTTATCTGGCTCATAAAATCGCCACCAAAGTGCATACAGTAGACCCGATTTCTCATTTCAGGCGGAATGTACTCACATAGCCGTTTCAGAGAACAATGCGACGGACTTTCCTTCGTCAAAAATGTGCAATCGTGATAAATAACCTGAATTTTTCCCTGCTTGAACTGCTGGAGGATATCGTCTGAAAGTTCCGAAGCATCTGCACTGAAATAGATGGTTTCGTCCTCATCGCGAATCAGAAAACCGCAGCACTTCATATCGGTTGCATGTTTGACCGGAATTGCCTCAAAGCTCAAACCACTTTCAAATTCCTGTGAATAGTCCATAGTAAAATCATAGAGATCAGACGGTACTCCCATCAGTTTCAGGATTTCAACAATCGTATCGTCCTGTGCGATGACTGTGATGCGTTTTGGGAGAACGGACAAACAGTAGGAGGCAAATGAGCCAAGGCTACCAATGTGATCTGCGTGCAGATGGGTGATGAAAACTGTGATCTTGTCACAAGTCCGAATCTCATCACGCGCCTCCATTTTCCGAAATGTGCTTTCGCCGCAGTCAATCATAAAGAGATGATTGTTTTTCACAAAGAATGCCGCATTACTGCCCAACCGAGGATAATATGCAGCGCCAGTGCCAGTAAAATGAAGTTCCATTAGTTTGGAATCTCCTCTCCTCGAAATAATTAGCCTTTGTTGCCGCCAGCGGTGACGCCAGAAATAATCTTGTCCGACAGGAACGCGTAGATAACGACCGTCGGGATAAAGACGATGACAACAGACGCAAACATTCCAGCCCAGTCACCGGAGTTCATCATGGAAGTAACGGTCTGATACAGGCCGACACCGATGGGGCGCAGATTGGATTTATTTGCGAAAATCAAAGCCATGAAGTATTCGTTCCACTTACCGATAAAGTTAAAGATAGACACGGTAACAATAGCAGGCTGCGCCAAAGGGAACATAATTTTCCAGAAGCACTGGATCGGGCCGCAGCCGTCGATAGCGGCAGCTTCCTCGAACGAGGTGCTGATTCCCTTGAAGAAGGTCAGCAGGAAGAAAGTCGTATATGGAACAGAGCACGCCGTGTACAGGAATATCAGAGTAAAGTGAGTGCCAGACAGATTCAGCGCACTGACGACAGAAAACAGCGGCATGACGATCATAATATTAGGGATTGCCAGACCGATGATGATAAGAGCCTGAATCAAACCAGCACCACGGAACTTAAAACGAGACATGCAGTATGCAGCCGGTGCACAAACCACAATGATCAAAATACACGACGGAACGGTGTAAATGACAGAGTTCAGCAGGTTCAAAGCCGCTTTATTCGTAAAAAGTGCCTTAGTGTAGTTTTCAAAATGCAGTCCGCTCGCAAGCAGGCTACCCGTGAAGATTTCCTTTGTAGTAGACAGAGATGCAAGGATAATCCAGCCAATCATGCAGAAGATAAAGGCTGTCCACAAAATGACGATGATATAGCCCGGAAGAAGCGGAAGTTCTTTCTTCAACTTAAAAGGATTCGCTTCCATTTTTTCTTTTTTTGCTTTTGCCATTGTCTGTTTTCCTCCTTACAGTTCGTAGCCATCGTCTTTGATACTCTTACGAGAAATCGTAGAAACTGCGACGACAACAATGGTCATAATGCAGGCTGCCGCTGCTGCAACACCCGTGTTCATACTGTCTGCACTAATCTCACTGCCGAACAGGGTTTGGTAGGTGTATATCATCGGAGTATAGGTGCTTACACCGCCGAAAACCTGTGCCAAAGCGAAGAAGCCCATCGTTTTGGTAGTCCACAGCACCAGAGAAGTTCCAAGAACGCCCTTAATCAGCGGGAGGGTGATGTGGAAGAATTTGTCAAAAACATTTGCGCCCTCAATAGTGGCGGCTTCATAGTAATCGGGAGAGATTTTTTCAATAGCTGCAATGTACATCAGCATGAAGTAGCCCACATTGCTGAATACATAAGCGATGCACATTGAGAGGAACATATGGTCTGTACCAAGCCACTGGAAGTTCGCCATGGACTCCCAGCCAAGGACAGTGAAAAGGGAGTGGAACAGGCCGAATTTCGCATTGTAAACATACAGCAACCACATATAACCAACGGCGACTGCTGCAATAACGTTGGGCATATAGATAATAGCACGGAAAAACTTCTGACCGCGAAGATCACTTGTCAGGATGATTGCCAGAACGATTGCAAGCCCAAGGCAAGCAATACCGCAGTACAGCCAGATCTTACCGATATTTTTGACCGATGTGATGAACAGCGGCGTATGGAACAGCTTAATGTAATTGTCCAGTCCTGCCCAAGACCATGTTGAAACAGCGCTTGTAACGCTCTTCACGCTGAAAAAGCTCATAATAGCGGTTCGGGAGACAGGATAAATAAAAATCAAGCAGAACAGCAGCATGGCTGGTCCCATAAAATACAAGATAGATGCTTTTGTTTGTTTCATCGTTATTTTCCCTTCACTATGCAAAAGGGTAGGAAATCCGTAAACCTCCTACCCTTTTGTAAAAACAATTGATTTAGAATGCGCTTGCCATCTTGACGAACTCGTCTGCGGAGATCGAGCCGCCCATCAGCTTCAGGCAGGCATCTGCAATGATCTGCTTGCTGTCACTGTTGGTGATGATAGCAGTCTGAGAAGGATAACGGGAGGTGTAGCTGTTCAGGACGACCTGAGCGTCGGCCAGGTTTTCGGGCCAGACATGATCAACGTTCATAGGGATGGCGTTTGCCTGATTGGTAAACTCCTGATCCCACTCGCTGGTCGTCAGATAAACGATGAATTCGACTGCTGCCTGTGTTGCAGCATCATCGCAATCCTTATTGACTGCGATTGCATAGGTGGAGTAGCAACCACCCTCCGTGCCTTCGACACCGTTAGGAACTTCCGGGAAAGCAAATGCGCCCCACTTGAAGTCATCGGGAGTAGTTGCAGCAACTTCGTTCGGCAGCCAAGTGCCGTTGATGTACATTGCAACGTTCTCGCTGATAACCATATCCTGCTGTGCTGCGGGATAGACGTTTGACTCAATGTTGGGATCAAAGTAGCCCTTTGCTGCCATGTAAGCGATTGCCTCGGCGGTGTCCTTGACACCCTGCTCACTTGCCCACTGGCTGCTATCCTTTGCCAGTTCCATCACGCGATCGTTACCGAGACGGCGAGACATATAATAGCCAACCCAGCTGGTGCAGTAGTTCGAGTCAGTCGTTACAGGAATATGCCCAGCAGCCTTGACCTTCTCGCAAGCATCCATCAGCTCTTCCCAAGTCTGAGGATACTCGGTAACACCGCACTCTTCCAGCAGACCCTTGTTGCAGAAGATCATGAACGCCTGCGGAATGTAAGGAATGCACATGGTCTTACCATCGAACAGGGAACCAGCCAGAGAGATCATGCTGGGAATGACGACATCTTTGTATGCCTTGCCGTTGGTGGTGTCGTAGGTCTTATCAATGTAAGAAGAGAGGTCTTTAATGTTCTCGCTCCACAGCTTCTGAACATTGTCAATGTTTGCATCCATCAGATCGATCTGGGTGCCTGCTTCAATTGCGGAAACGACGAGGTTGCGGTTATCACGGCCATTGAAGGTAAAATTGATTTTCACGTTCGGATGCAGCTGAGTGAAAGCGTCAGCTGCCTGCTTCAGAACCAATGCCTGATTCTCCGTCTCACTCCAGCTAGACCAGTACTCAATCGTACCGGACAGCGTATCAGCTGCCGCATTTGCAGCAGTGGAAGATGCAGCTACACTCGAAGAGGAAGAGCTGCTGCCACCACATGCGGCCAGACCCATTGCGGCAGCACCTGCTCCGGCAACCTTGAGGAAATTACGACGAGAAATCTTATTCATGATAAACTCTCCTTCTAATTATCTCTGGCAAAAATACTTTGTGCAGCGTCCCCACTGCACTTCACTGTAACTATAGTTTATACAAAAACTTGAAACGTGTCAATTGTCATTTCAGCAAAATATATGTAAAATACTTGTGCATAGTAACAAATTTCAGTAATTCTACTTGGATTTTACATATCCTATATTGACACGTTTCAAATTATGGTGTATTCTTATTCAAACTTTATTCATCTGTCTCTTTTATACGTGCAAGGAGGCACCTCCTATAATGATTACGCAGAATCAGCTTTCTCTTATCTTTTTAATCATTTTCGCCGGAATCATCTTTTTCTGTTTACAGTAAGCTTTTCACACATTTCTCCTTCAAGATAGCATAAGGCCGGGATCGAACTAGCGATCCCGGCCTTATGCATTATTTCGGAGCTGTGATTTCCGAAGGAGAATAGCATCAATATTTCTGAATAATACGCATCATATCAGCGAAAGCAGCCTCCATCCCTTTAACAAGGGTGAACTGCGTGCGTGCTCGATCAAGGTTCTGTGCAGGGCGACTAATACGGAAATAGTGGTCTCCCTCAAGATAATCGGTAAGGAATCGCATTCCACATTCCAGCGTCATCAGCTTTGCGCCCCAGACCAGACTGCTCTTTTCCTGCTCGGACATAGTTGCTCCAGCGGTCGAGAGGAAGCCTTTTGCAAACACCTCAAACAAGTGCAGGTCAAAGTGGACCTTGTGCTGATCGGGTTCATCCTCGGCGCAGTCGTTTGCGCCAAAACGGATGGAGTCGCCAAAGTCATATGCAGCCAAACCGGGCATTACGGTGTCCAGATCAATAACGCAAACACCCTTTTTACTCGTTTTGTCGATGAGGACATTGTTGAGTTTGGTATCATTGTGAGTAACGCGAAGTGGAATCTCATTTTTGCTCAGCATATCGACCAGAACATGGCAGTCAGCCTCACGAGAGCGAACAAATGCAATTTCATCTGCAACATCTTTCGCACGTCCCATTGCATCCTCTGCGACAGCTTTCTCAAAATTCTGGTAGCGCGTAGGAGTATCGTGGAATTTGACAATGGTTTCATGCAGCGTAGCAGCAGGAAATGCGGCCAGCTGATTCTGGAACGTGCCGAAAGTTTCCGCTACAGTGTAAAAATCATTTTCGTTTTCGACTTTTTGCAGACAGACAGTATCCTCGACGAAGATATAAGCTCGCCATGTGCCGCCGTCGCTATCAGTATAGAAAGGTTTCCCCTCTTTGGTCGGAATAACGTTCAGCGTCTCACGCTCCGGGTCACCGCCCTTTTCCAGAATCGCCTTGCGCAGGAAACCGGTAACATGGCAGACGTTTTCCATCAATTCTTTCGGGTTCTTAAATGTGTCAGTATTGATGCGCTGCATAATGTAGCGCTTGCATTTGTCGCTTGCCCAAACGACAAATGTATCATTGATATGTCCTTCGCCATAGCGAGAAATTTCACCCGTTGTACGGTCGAAGGCAAATGCATCAGCTGCTTCTCGCAGGATATTTTCTGTGATAGCGTTCACTTTTTTTCCTCCCATAAGTCCATCGGATAAATTCCAGCTTCGATTTTATTCTTGATGGCATTGACGACCGCAGGCTTATCCTCGCGATAGGTCACGCCATACCACTTGTCCGCACTGTGAAGAACGGTGACAGTCGCCTTCTTTTCGTCAATCAGCTCACTGACAACAAGGGGCAGAAAATATTCGCACTTCAGCGGATTTTTCGGAAGATTTTCGTTCAACCAATCTGCAAAGCGGTTCTCTGCCTCCTGCAAGAAGCTCTTTGTGAAGCCCCACAGATTCATGCTCACAGGGGTGTCGCCGGGCAGGTCCACCCAGCTCTCGCCGCCGTCCTCGGTGTAATGTGCGCCGCCGTCGCAGGGCTCGATGCGGGTGCGCTCGGTCACGCTTTGCAGGGTGCCGTCCTCGTTCTTGATGCACACGCCGCGTGCCACGCTGCCGTTCTCGGACAGGGTGTTCTTCAGCAGATAGCTGACCATGCAGTAGCGGTAGAAATCATCATCGGCATGGGTGGACAGATAGTCATACATTACCTGAAAAGCCTCCACCCCATAGTAATCGTCGGCATTGATGACAGCAAACGGTCCATCAATCAGATTCTTTGCGGCAAGGACTGCATGGCAGGTTCCCCACGGTTTTTCGCGGTTTTCAGGAACTTCAAATCCTGTAGGCAAGATGTCCAATTGCTGAAACGCATATTTTACTTCCATGATTTTGGAAATGCGATCGCCAATTGCAGCACGGAATGCTTCCTCGATTTCATGCTTGATGACAAAAATGACAGTCCGAAATCCGGCGCGATATGCGTCGTAAAGCGAATAATCAATAATGACTTCCCCATTCGGACCAACAGGGTCAATCTGCTTCATTCCTCCATATCGGCTGCCCATACCTGCAGCCATGACAACTAATACCGGTTTGTTCATTATCAAATCTCCCTTTTGTTTTTACAACCATCTATCGAAATCAAAAACATACGATGCAAGGAAGGAATCTCAGACTTTTGGTTTTTTAGTAGAAGTTTCAGCGATTCACACCACTGTCTTTCAGATATTTACAGCACTGATAAGTCCAATCTGACTGGATAATATCGAAGCCATGCTCGACCAGCCAGCCCCATCCCAAAGCCGGGTCTTTCATCATAGAAACATCGTCCGTGTGACCGGCAGAAAGAGGAACCTTGTAATTGTATAGGACAGCATTTCCCCACAAAGTACGTCCTTTTTTATGCATTGCCTCGATGTACTCTGGCTGGATAACCGGAGCTTTTTCGGTCGAGAACACAAGCTCTGCACCCATGTAGTTAATGTTCATGGACTCAATCAGCTCACTGGCCGTATCATTTTCCATGTAGATAGGCATGAACATATAATCCGGGGCAACTTCTTCAACGGTCCTTAAAACTTCTTTGGTAGGTGCATTTTTGAGCAAGATTTGCTCCTTCATGCCGTGCCGCTCAACCTGCTTGATAACATCAGGGATGAACGCACCACAACGATCCAGATTTAGGATGCAGCGATTTTTCATGTGTTCCAACACTTCATCGAATGTGTTCAACCCGTGTTCCGTCTCGTTGAAATCCACATTGATGAGTCGTAGCTTGCGGATTTCCTCTGCGGTCATCCGGGTCAGATCAATGTGACGGTCAAGTTGAAACGGTTCCTTTCCGGTGTGGAAGATGAAGATTTCGCCGTCAAGACTTTTGAATAAGTCCATCTCCAGAATGGCTGCACCGCCGTGCAGTGCGATATCAAAGGCCGGGATCGTGTTGCAAGGGATGTTCACGCCAGCAACACCCCGATGTGCTGCTACCTGAACGCGGTCACGATTATAAAGATGTAACGTATTATTCATGGCGATAGCCTCCTTATTTTTAGTATGGCACATATTTTGAAACGTGTCAATACAGCAAAACATAGAAGTTCTTTCTTGAATATTGTGAAAAAGTTCAATAGTTTTTTGCGAAATGCTCCATTATACTGTAAATATAGAGAAGGTGTCCAATTAGGAGGAAAATCATACTATGCCTACTATTAAAGATATCGCTAAAGAAGCGGGCGTTGCACAAGGCACCGTTTCAAATGTGCTGAACGGACGTGGCAATGTCAGCAGCGATAAAATAATTCTGGTTGAACAAGCATGTGCAAAACTGGGCTATACCATGAATCAACGAGCCAAAACACTCCGACAGGGCTCATCGAAGCTGCTGGCAGCAATCATACCCAATGTGCACGACAGACGATATACCGACTTCTTTTTAAGCTTTAAGAACTATGCGGAATCTAGTGGCTATTCCGTTCGACTCTATTTTTCAAACGATTTGCTTGCAGAGGAGGAATTTCAACTCCAAACTATCCGTTCCGAAATGACGGCGGGAATTGCTACGTTTTCGTCTTGTACAAAAGATGGCCGGAACATTTATGACGAAATCGGGATTCCAAAGCAGGATGTTGTCTTTGTGGAGCGAAATCCCTTTGATTCCCCTTTCTATATTGGATTCGATTACACCAAAGCCGGTTTAGAATTAGCAGAAAAGCTAACATCTAAAAAGTGCAGTCGCATCCTTCTCATCACTGAGACTTTGGATTATTCCAGCCAGAATGAATTTTACATGGCTTTTTCGGCTGCATTAAAAGCCAAAGACTGCGTCCTGCACCATGTCCAAACCGATTCGCAGCATTGTTATACCCATTTTTTGCAGGTTTTGAACGATCTTGAATCAGTTGATGCTGTGGTTCTGACTAATTATCACCTGGCAGAAAATTTCAGTAATGTCAGTAAGACATTCTATCCCCATCTTCATTCGCCAATTTATACCATTTCGCCGCTTTTTACAATTCCATCGGTTGGATGTAAAAAATATGAGTTGAACTACCGTCTGATGGGACGCTGTGCTGCAGAGCAGCTTATTAAGCGGAAAGAAAACAAACGATTCGAAACTCAACCAATGATTTTGCATAACGATGGGATGCGGAATTGGTTATCTAAAATTCCGGGTTCGACTTGCAAACGGCTGACGATCCTGACACTGGACAGCCCGACAGCTCGAATTATGGAGAACATGGCGCGTATTTATACGGATGCAACAGGAATCGAAATCAAAGTCGCCATCTGTTCTTATGATGGAATTCACGAGATTCTGAGCGATCTTGGAAACACAGATGCCTATGATGTCATCCGTCTGGATCACACATGGCTTTCATGGTTTGGTGAACATATTTTTGCACCCTTGAGTGAGTTAACATCTTCCAGCGCCGAGCAGTTGTTCGAGCCTTTTATCCCCGGCCTTGTTCCACAATATACAAGTGTGAATGGCGTTGCCTATGCCTTTCCTGAAACACCGAGCGCACAGTTACTGTTCTACCGTAAAGATTTGTTTGAGAACACCGTTCTGCAGCGTCTTTATAAGGAACAGTATAAGGAAGAGCTTGCGCCGCCGCAAGATTTCGAGCACTTTAACCGTATCGCAAGGTTCTTCACTAGACGTTTCAATGGACATTCCCCCACAACCTATGGCACAACATTGACACTTGGAAACAGTGGCGTTGCTGCAACCGAATATCTAACACGGTATTTCAGTCACTCGCACGATTTGTTCGATGCAAATGGAAATCTGCTCCTCAACACAGACATCGCTATTCAATCCATGAAGGAACTTATCGAAGCCAAGGATTATTCTCCCAAACGATATAATAGTTGGTGGCGAGAATCGGCACGTGAGTTTGCCGCTGGCGATACAGCAATGTCTATCGTTTTCAGCAATTATGCCTCAGAGATGATGGACAGTGATTCAGTTATTATCAATAAAATCGGTTACACATATCTTCCGGGGCAGAATTCTTTGCTGGGTGGCGGCTGTATTGGAGTATCCAAAAACAGCCAAAACAAAACGGAGGCATTTGATTTTATAAAATGGATTTGCAGCGAGGAGATTACGACTGCCATGACCCTTCTAGGCAGTGTTTCTCCTTGCGAAAAAACGTACAGCAACTATGAGGTCCTTGATACCTATCCTTGGCTTGGACTCTCTCACAAGTGTATTGCACAGTCAAAGATCAATCGTATTCCCCCGCAGAAAGCAACCTGCTTTGATGAGCGCAGATTTCTAAGCATCTTAGGCATGGCAGTCAATACGGTATACAATGACACAGCAACTCCACAAGATGCCTTAACCTATGCCATTCAAAGCTACAATCGCACTATGAAATAAAATACAGCCTCCGAGTTTAGGCATAGTGCCGATATCTCGGAGGCTGTATTTTTGTGATTAAACATCACCTTGAAGTGTCTCAAATTCGTCCCATGCAAAAGACCATGATGCAACAGAAGGAGTCAACGGCACAGTGATTCCAGTTTTTTCGGGAGAGGGTGGAACGAAATGACCTTCTACTCCTTTTACCGAAACACCGTTTTCATCCAACGTGACGATTGCATAGATTGGATCTGCATAGGGAACAACAAATTGCAAATTTGGGAACTTCGCTTCAATCTCAGAGCTGTAACGGTGCGTTGCGTACGCAGTTCCCGCCCAGTAGTTGGAGATACTGTTAAGGGTATAATACAAAATTCCATTTTCAAAATGCCTGATATCCCGATGAACATGACCGTTCATGCAGAACTGAATCCGCTTTCCTGCTGCTCTGCCTTCCCGGATAATCTTCTGCAGGTCGTCAACATTTCTGAGTCCGCGAGGGCAGGCATAGAGCGGCTGATGCGAAAAAATCACGATGGGCTCTGTCGCAGAAAGAACTTCTTCCCGAAGCCACACAAGCTGCTGTTCTCCAAGATACGGGAGGTCTGTGGTTTCAAAATATTTTCCAAAATTGTAATCCACAAGGTCGCCGTGTTCATCCCGATAAGAGTTGCCGTCCAGAACGATGAAGTGCCAGCCTTTGAGATGGAACGAGTAATAGGGCTTTTCCATCCCATACATTTCCAGAGCATCTGCCTTGGAGCAAAAATCACACTCATGATTTCCGAGGAGATGATACTTCGGTTTGGAAAACAAATTAAATTTATTTAGAATCTCTAGTTTTGGTATTTCAGTCGGACATTCCATTGCATATTTGAGATTGATGGGCATTTTCTCCGGTGCACATAGACAGGTCGAAGTGTCCTTGGGATAAGAAAAATCACCCAGCTGAATGATAAAATCGACATCGGCCTTTTGTGCAGCATCCAGAAAAGCATCTATTCGCATCATGCCATCGTGCATAATGTCCAGATGCAAATCTGTCATTGCTGCGAAGGTCACAGGTTGTGTTTTCATATCAATTCTCCTCTATTTCGTTTCGGATTAACACACTTGTTCGGAATGAGGTAGTATTCTATTTGTGTGTACTTCTTTACGAATTTCTATGCAGAGAGACCACTGTAGCAGCTACTTTCTGCATCGCAAATATGCGCCCTGTTGTATACATTTTTCACCTCCTATGGTAAATTTCTTTATGCTGATGCTATTCTATCACTTTTTTTGAAACGTGTCAAAATAATTATTGACGAATCCCAGCGCTTGTTCTATAATGGACATATGAAAGCTGTATTCGAGGAGGTATTAGTATGGATCAAATCCCTGAATTTTACCAACCGCACCATCATCGGAGAACTGCCATCCGAATCATCAAATCAAAGGCAGGGCACTACGGTCTACCAATATTTCACTTTGATGCCGACTTTTTCTTGGAAGCTGTTAACGACCCACATTTCTGCTATGAAACGGATAATGAATTCATTGTCTATGTGGAACACACACAGTTAGCAGATGCTTGTCTTGCAACCTGCTCCTTTGATACTGAAAACAAGTATGAGGTAACTGCAATTCTCTGTGAAAAGCAGACTCTTTACTTCGAGAACAAAAACGGTATCATCACCTTTAATTTTGAGATCAGCGGTCTGACCGGGCCAACACGAACGCTATATGTACATTCTATTCTGCGTGATCCCGGTTTGACCCTGCGAATCGAGCAGAACCATATCGGACGACGTGCAGGAAAATACCGCGAAGGAGATTATCCAGCAACCGAAATTTTAGCAGCAAACCATTATATGTTTGCCATGCGCGAGATGTTGTATGCACTTGATCTCCCGCAGTATTTGAACCGGAATCGTCTGGGTTATCTCCTGATTTTGGGCTTTGAAACGAACAATGAGATTCATACAGATTACCCTCCACACTGGCATCTCATTTATCGCTGGCCCAATCATGCTGGTTCTCCTGCACCTCACATTTACCTTGCCCCCGATGGTAAGATGACAGAAAATGCGTGCTATGTAGACTGTGCTCATGGCACGCACCGTGACTATTCCGCAGGTGAATGGTGTCCCTTTGTTGACCCTTATGGACATGATGTATGTGCTATCCGGATAAATGCGGATGGAGGAATGTCTATAACCAAACCGATGTCCTCCATTTATACGATGAGTGCCTATACTCCAGATGTTGGTGTGACCATCTATAAGGATGATACACTCATTGGCACAATCCGAACGGAAAATGATACGGATCAGGGAATTTTCAATGTCACATGGAACAGTACTGGAAATCTCAACTTCCACGGTAGCTATTCCGAAACCATCGAGTACAACACCCTTACAGGTGCAATTCTTAAAATAAAACGATAATTGATACAAATCCCTCAATGCCACATACAGTTTTGGGGAATTGTTGAACAGATAGTTGTACGTCGTTAAGAGACTTTCTCTGAAAGAGGATGATTTGTCAAAACTGTTCTGTAGAATTGCTGCTATAAATTATTGATAGCCCGTCCATCCGAGCGGAGTCCTGTTTTTCAGGGCTCCGCTTTTTGATGTTGTGCAAGTTTGATCTTGAGAAATCCAATGATTTATCAATACCAGTTTTGAAACAAGCAATATATGTAGTAAAATTTCAGTATTTATATTCTATTGAAGGTTTTTGCCGCAACGTGTACTCTTTTTAGGGAAAGCACTTGTTGTTTTGAAGATGAGAGGTATGCTGTGGCAAAATCAAAAGGGAAAAGTCGTTCTACACAGGTGCGTTCAAAGCTTGCGATACAAGTTGGTGAACGAATCCGTAAAACTCGTAAACAAGAAGGACTTAGTATCGAAAACTTTGCACTTCGTTGCGACATTCACCCGTCCTATGTTGGTCATATAGAGCGAGGAATGCAGAATCCGACGCTTTCCACCTTGGAGCGCATCAGCCAGGGTTTGGGAATCAGCATGGAGGACCTTTTCAAGGACATAGATACACCAATCAATGTGGAGAACGCTGCAATACGACATCTATCTCAGGTCATAAGCGAGTTGTCCCCTGAGCAAACGCAACAGCTTCTGCAGATTGTTGATAGTGTCATGGCAATCAAAAACGAATATTTATAAGAAAACGCTCTCTTATCGAGGGCGTTTTCTTGTTGCAAAAAAGTGAAACTGTACAATAGGAAGCAACGGATTGCTACATATAAATAGCCTTTTTTCGAGCGATATAAACATCGAACTTTCGTTTATTTTGTGACATTCTACAGTTGTTATTTGAATTTATTTGATATTTATACAAAAAACCATTGAGTATATTGCAGCATGAGAAAAAATACGGTATAATCGGCGCAATCTACACAGATCGAGTAGGATAATAAAAAAGAATGGGAGGCGTACACATGAGTTGTTTGGGTTCAAAGCATGAGTTACTGCAAGTTGCAGACCATGTAATCGCTCATTATTATCAGCGTGTTCCGTTTGTACGGAATCATCCGCAGGCGATAGACTTGGATATGCTTGTGATGGAACTGATGGGCGGTAGCATCAAGATGTTCCCACTATCTAAAGATGGCTCTATGTTAGGCATGACTGCACATGAGCGCCTTATAATCCGAATGGAACTAAAAGATGGCACAATCATTCGTGACACGTTGCGCCCCAAAGACATTGTGATAGATTCCTCGCTGGCAGGCTTCCACAACACCGGAGTGCGGAACTTTACTTTGGCACACGAAATCGGGCATCAGCTTTTGCACATTTATTATCCACTTCTGGCTCTTTCAGACCAGTTGGAAGAAGACTGTGCGGACATTATTGCAGAAGGTCTTTTGCTGCCAGAGTGCCTTGTGAGGGCCTCCATGGCATTCTTCCAGTTCCCTGACACGTTATCTCATATATCCAGATCGCAGTTAGATATGAACTACCCTAGTTTTAAGAAGATGGCGAGGCAACTAGGTGTGCAACGTCAGCTTCTTGCAAATCGTATGAAGTATTTGCATATCCTGACCAGCGATGTTCCGTATCGCCACACACTTTCGTTGATGGAGGCAGGGTGATAATGAAAGACAGACTTAAAGAACATATGGAAGGCTGGCGTTTCTGCGAAAAATGCGGCATGAAGCTTTATCAAAAGATAGATGGATGCAGCGGCACGATTCATCTGAAATGTCACCGCTGCAATACACTCCTCCGCATTGATTTATCATTCCGAAGAAAGAAGTGACCCTCTAAAAAAATCGGGTGCATCGCACCCTGAATATGGACTGTTCGCACCGAGCAACGGGCCGTCACCTCTGGGTGATGTATGAAACGTAGCACCAAATAGCCGGGCAACAGCTTGATTGAGTGATTTTCGCTTGAGAATCTCTCAGTCGGCTGTTGTCCGGCTATTTTTTATAGCTTCAGGAAGCCTGCTCCCGAAAAGGAGCAGGTTTTATGTTTGCCCTCTTTTCATGGCTGCCCCAAGCGGCGAAATATCCGTAGTGTCTCCAAATTTTCGACTTTTCACGTTTTATCGAAAATTTGGAGGTTACACATGAGTTTCAATAATGGCAATGAACGTCGCAAGTTGAACGCAAAGTGGGAGCATCTTCGTGTGCAGTACCGCGAAGCAGGAATGAGCGAAGATGCAATTCAGGCTATGTACGAGTTTGATTTGGGTGTTCTCAATAGCGAACGCGCCTACATCACCAACACACTGACGGTTTCTGACACCACCGATGATAGTACAGCCACGGAAACCAGCGACTTCAAGCAGTATGAAAAAGCCATTACCGTAACGGATACCTACCACGAAACGAAAACGCGCTTTGCATGGGTAGGCGAAGTTCAAAATGAGAGGTTACACACCGGACTAGAAAAACTTTCAGATGAAGATCTCAAACTGCTGACCTTATACGCTGTAAGTGGCTTTAACGAATATGAAATTGCTAAAGTATTTAGGCTTTCACAGCCTGCTATTCATAAGCGAATTGCAAAAATCACTTTATTTTTGAAGAAGTTTTGATTTTTGGTTATTTTTTGAGCCTTCTCGATGGCTCGTAAGTGTAAGGGCAATTCACCAGATGGCGAAAGCCGCTGAACGAAATGTCTGCACTCATGTTCTTTGAAAACTGAATAGCTCCTTCATCTGGTACTCCGATAATGATACTTCCGTAATTCGCGGCCCGGTCACAAAGCAGACGGGGTGGCTGAAATGCCAATGAAGCGGTACAAGTCCGCTGCCAGATGTTTATGCCCCACTCGCAGGGAGCCGAGGGCGAATATGCGAGACCTTAACTTATTAAATCAGGCGTGGCCGAATGCTGTTTTCGGTCTTCGTCTACGCCTGTTCTTTTTACTTATTCCATATATCCACATTTTCATCCTACATAATAGGAGGCTTTATGAACGAAAACGACCGTACCACCTTAGAGCAAGCGATCTACGAGGAAATGGAACTGACCCCGGAAATGATTCGTTCCATCCGCACGCTCTGCGGTGTCTGCCTTTGCAGTTTTGTAGAATCCAAGGCGTTCAAAATCGCCATTGTCCCCAGCGCAGACCGAAGCATGGACACTTGCACTGTCTGCCAGACCCGGCGCGGTCATGACTACGTTGTGATGAACCGCTGAACAAACACACCGCCCACTGCCAAGGAGGTGCAGCGGGCGGTATACATATTGAAAAAGGAGGGCAGCTTTTGATCCAAAACTGGAAATTCCAACGTAGAGACATTTTCTTCACCCGTTTCGACAACGCCATCGGTTCAGAGCAAAGTGGGAATCGTCCGGCAGTCGTTCTTCAGAACGATGTGGGAAATTTTCACTCGCCCACGCTGATCGTAGCCACATTGACAAGCAAGGCAGCAAAAAAGTACACCCAGCCGACCCACTGCCTGCTGGTGAACGATTTCCTCTCCGTTCCGTCCATCGTTCAGGCAGAGCAGATCTTTACCGTAGACAAAAGCAGGGTGCTGAAATTTCTCGGACACCTCACCCCGGAAGAAATGAGCCGGGTGGATGATGCTGTCCGTGCCAGCCTTGCCCTGAACCCGATGGGAAGCATTCAGCGGCTTCCACCCATCATCCGCTCTACGGCGGCTTACGCGCCGCCTGAGGTGGTTGACGGTAAGCCGCCCCTCTCTATCCCTACACGCCCATCAAATCATCCTTTGAGGATGCTGGGAGTGTCGAGGACATGATGCTGTACACCGAGCTGGAAGCTGCGGTACACGCAATGATCCAGCGGCTGGAATACAGCTTCACATTTAACCCCAGCCTGCTCACCATCCCGAAGCGTAAGCAGCAGGTTGCTGAAATCCTGAAAGAAGCCGAAACGTACATCTGGAGGATCAAGGAGAAAATGCGATGCGCCTGAAAGACAACACCAATCCCTTCATCCATGTCAACCCGCCGTACCAGCTCATGGTTATCCACAGCAGCAAGCTGGTCTATCCCCGCGAACTGTATCAGCGTGGTGTGGAGCGCAAGCGTGTGGAACTGATCGCCGCCCACTTCAACGAATATGTAGCAAACGAGCCGAAGGTCAGTTTCCGTAACGGTCAGTTCATCGTAACGGATGGGCAGCACACCATCGAGGGGCGCATCCTCCGCAACGGCGGCAAGGATCTGCCGATCCTCTGCAAGGTGTACACGGGCATGACCGTGGAGCAGGAAGCAC
>OGEC01000683.1_pt1 | contig 23880 bp, 19 predicted proteins | sample 1570551 | NCBI WGS metagenome assembly OGEC01 (sample SAMEA2582127, study PRJEB24529) | metagenome | biome: Human gut stool | place: China | collected 2011 | reverse complement strand
ATCATAAAAAGAAATTAGGAGAAAAACTAGGACTTCCAACCTTTAACCACTACTACAATATTCCTATTACTACCCTAGAATATGATTTTAAAAACTTAGGTCCAAGTGATACCTACATTATCACTTTTAAACAGGACAATAACCTCTTTGTTGTTGACATAAGACATCAGCTTGGTCATACCAGTCATTTTGATACCGTCTCCCTCTTTGAACAAGATAATCTCTTATCAGGCATCGCTGCTGTCCCTTTAGCCTCTGTTCATAGCATACAAATTTTGTCTTTTCCAGACAAGTTACACTCTCTGGACCCTAGTCAACGTCTAAAAAATCTCGTCGCTCTTTACTACAAGAATGCAGAAATCATGCGTTACCTCAAGACGACTAAAAATATCGGTGATCAGGTGACAAGATATCAATTAGAGGCTGATCGACTAGAAAGACAAGGTAAGAGTTTTGACTTCTTCAAGTACACCAGTCGTGGCAAAATACGAGAAGAAAACGGTCTATCGGAAGTATCCAGCAAGGACTACGACTTCATTCCTGATTTTCATTCCTTCTTAACCTCGCCAAGAAGCCAGCAGGTTTTAAGCGTACCAGTAACCTACTGTGATGACAAAACGAAACAGACCGCTAGAATAGACATTATGGGGTGGTATATCAAGGACCAGCAACTTAAGATTCGTTGGAAACCCAAGTACATGCGCAAACGTCGATGGCGCTCATCACGTATCTCAATTGATATCGTGACCGACAACTACTTCTTCCAAGGACAAATCTATAGAGATAGTAGTGCTCCCATATTTCTGAACAACCTAAGCTTTGATAGCAAGATTCCTAAGAGCTTCCTGCCGCATCTTAAAAATCAATACCAAATCTTTATGGCTCTAGTCGAAGAACAAAAAAGACTGGCTCTCCTACGAAAGGTCCAGTTAAACAATAAGGATTAAGTACCTTTCAGCAAAATTCAACATATCAAAAAGCTCATTCTTACACGCTAGAATGAGCTTTTAAGATTCTTCAATTGTCATTAGAACATCCTTTTGGAATTTTGTAAAAAATATTTTCATAAGGAGGAGTCATTGTGTGTCACCATTTTTATACCTAGCAATCATAGATTACCTCCATCAACTTACAAATAACTTTTTTGTATTGTAAATTTTCTATTACATTGGTATCACTCCCTAAGCTATTTTATGCAATAACTTGAAGTGTCTCCATTTTTATAACGCCCTAAATTCATCATCATAGTAATCACCTCTGATTCGTATGATTTGAGACCTATCTCCCCATTGACCACTCAATGAGATTTACTTGTCGCCGTTCTTATAACGACTTACATCAAACATCAACATAAGCGTCACCTCGGTACTTTTTTACAAGATTTAAGCATTTAACTTTTGTCGATAGTTTACTCATTTGGCATCGGTATCACTCCTTAAGCTATTTTACGCAACAGCTTAAGTGTCTCCATTTTTATACCTACTAACATTTCTCATGAGCTTTACCTCACTTTTTCTTAAGTTAACAGATTTGAGTTTGGCTTTCGACTTCTGGTGGTATCACTCCCTTGTAGCTATTTTATGCGACTGAATTAATCTCCGTTCTTGTAACGTCCTACTGTCATGCGGTCACGCTCCTCAGAGATGATTGGTAAAGTTATTTGTTTTGCCTACTGTTTTGTTTAGAGATTTTAGTCTCCGTTTTTGTACCTTGAAATATTGACTCTCACCATGGCTTTTACCTCCTTGATGAATCCTTATCTTCTTTACACTCTTAGTATAATGTAAACGCTTACTTTTGTCAATCTTTTTAACAGAAAAACGCATAATTTTTTGAAAAAAGATTTCTTTGCTACAATAGAGATATGTTAGATTTAAAAGAATACGGCATTGTCATGTGGGATGCTGAGAAAATCGCCTCTTTTCGTCGGACCCTCCTGGACTGGTACGATCGAGAGAAACGAGACCTACCGTGGCGTAGAACTAAAAATCCCTACTATATCTGGGTCAGTGAAATCATGCTACAACAAACCCAGGTTCAGACTGTCATTCCCTATTACGAGCGCTTTTTAGACTGGTTCCCAACAGTTAAAGATTTAGCTGAGACTCCTGAAGAGAAGCTTCTCAAAGCTTGGGAAGGGCTAGGTTACTATTCACGTGTCCGAAATATGCAAAAGGCTGCGCAACAAATCATGGATGACTTTGATGGTCAGTTTCCAGATACTTATGACAATATTGCCAAACTCAAGGGCATCGGACCCTATACTGCTGGTGCTATTTCTAGCATCGCTTTTGGACTCCCAGAGCCCGCTGTTGATGGTAATGTTATGCGAGTTATGGCTCGCCTCTTTGAGGTTAACTACGATATCGGAGACGCCAAAAATCGTAAGATTTTCCAAGCGATTATGGACATTTTGATTGACCCTGACCGTCCAGGGGACTTTAATCAGGCGCTTATGGACCTTGGGACCGATATCGAATCAGCTAAAAATCCAAGACCAGACGAAAGTCCAATTCGCTTTTTCTGTGCAGCCTATCTCAACGGAACTTATGACAAGTACCCTATCAAATTACCTAAGAAGAAGCCTAAACCTATGCAAATTCAGGCTTTTATTATCAGAAATACAAAGGGTGAATTTCTGCTCGAAAAAAATATCGAGGGACGTCTGCTAGGTGGTTTCTGGTCCTTTCCTATCATGGAAACGGACTTTATCGGCCAACAACTCAGCCTTTTTGAAAAGGATGATAGTATTCTCGAGACAGTCTCTCAAAAGGCTATTTTTGAGGAAAATTATGCCCTCAAACCAGAGTGGACGAGCAGTTATTTTACACCTGTAAAACATACCTTCAGCCACCAAAAATGGACCATCGAGATAGTAGAAGGGATCGTCAATGACAACAAACTCACTACCGATAAAGAGCTATGCTGGGTAGCGGCTGAGGACTTCGACCAGTTCCCAATGGCTACACCTCAGAAGAAAATGATTAAAACTTATGAAGACAGCAAAAAAGGATAGCATTGAGTGCTACCCTTTTTGTTATACGTCACGTTTAGCGTGCTTCCGGGCACGCAAAGCAAGGTATACCTTTGAAAGAACTACTCCCAGAAAGATATAAAACAATTCCAAATAAGTCACATTTTTTGACATCAAAAATTCAATCATAATACGACACTCCTTTTTATTACGAACTCCTGTCGCTGTTCTCAGTTATGCTTCTATTATACGTAAGACGGCCAATAAAAAATAGTGACATAAATGTCACTATGGGGAACAAAAAAGCCGAAACATTCAAGTTTCAGCTTGTGAATTTTTAGTCTACCTTGTAGAAGAAGTGACTGTCATCAGTGGTGCCATAAAGTTGTTGCCCTACCCAAAGACGCTCCTTGGTCTTATCAGATTGGTCATCAGCTTTCTCTGATGAAGACATTACAGCACCAGTCAAAGACACTCCTTTTGGTAAGAATGCAATCATTGCACCTCCAGGACCCACTCCTTTTGGTCCTGTACTCGCTTTAAGAAAACCATCAGTAATTTCAGCAGATTCAACTGATACTTTTTCTGTATCACTTACTAACCCATTTTTATCAAAGGTCATTGTATAGCCTTTACCATTCTTCCAAGTTCCAGCGATACTTGAGAAATCACCATTCTGAATAGCATTGATGTCCATACCAGTCTCTTTATTTGACTTGCTGTCGCTGCTGCTTGCGTCAGTCTCGTCATTACTTGAGTCGTCAAAGTCATACCAATCTTCGACAGATAAATCCAGAGTCTGAGCATCACCGAGACCGACCTTACTTGCACCGTCAGTTGTCTCAGACATACTGAAATCAACCGATTGAAGCTGGTTAAAAGCACCGTCTTTAATTTCATAGGTCTCAGCCTTGGCTTCAGGTCTCATACGTTGGAAGAGTTGGCAGTAGATCGTACCATCTTTATAGAATTTCATGGTGCTCAAGTAACCACCTTTGGCAAAGGTTCCAGCACTTTTGGCAAAAACAGGCTTATCATCATTATCAAGATAATATAGCGCATGGACACTGTCAGGAGTACCAATCAAAAGCTCAGCTGAGCTATCATCGTTGATGTCTACATAGCTATATTGAACGTTTTCTCCTGCTCTTTTAGCATCAAAAATGGTGCTAGTTGCATAAGCTTCCTCAGTTGAGAGGTTGCTTGGAACAGCTGATGTATCACTATTTAGAGCAATGGGACGATAGAGGTCCAAGACCGAAGCGTAGAGCTCATCGTAGCTCACTTCCTCAGTCTCAGATGAATCCCCACTCACTTGCTCAGACTTAGAGGTGCTGTCCCCTGAACCTGAGATGTCCGTATTTGTTGCGTTACAAGCCGTCAGCAAGAACAAACTTGATAAGAGCGCAAATCCTGTTAATTTCTTTTTCATAACTATCCTTTCATAAGAAACGGCCTAACGTTATTTTTAGCGTTAAGCCGTTTTCTGTTATCATCTCACTTTTCTTTATGAAGCATAAATTCTTAATTACGACGTTCTTTATTTACAAGGCCTACTCCCGCAAGTCCAATCATCCCCAAACCTGCCAAGACATAAACAGCTGTATCTGCTTCACCTGTTTGCGGAAGGACTGCTTGGTAGTCTGTTGTACCACGGCGATTAACTACTGCTTGTGTAGCTTCCACGGTAGCGACTTGATTAGTAGAAACTTGTTCTAACTTAGCTGATACTACATAAGCTTTCTCAACTTTTGGTGTTTTTTGGCTAACAGCTACTTGTGGTTTAGTTGATACTGCAGGTTTCACAGCTGGACGATGTTGTTGATCAGGTTTGATTTCTGGTTTCAATTCAGACTTTTTAGCTGGTTGCTCTACTTGTTTAGGAGCATCTACTTTGGTAACCTTAGTTCCAACATAAACAACCTTTTCAACCATAGGTGTAACAACTTTAGTTTCACTTGATGTGATTTCCCCTGTTACAGGATTTAACTTGTACGTAGTTGTTACTGTTGTGTAACCTCGTGAACCAACATGTTTGTCATCTGCTTTTTCTACTCCTTTATCAAGAGTTGCATCTTGAACATACTTGATAGCAGTAGGAATCACATCAGTAATAGCAGTTTTTGTCTTAGTTCCTTTAGTCACCACTTTATCAACAGCAGCAATATCAGACAAGACTTTTTCAACTGCTTCAGGTTTATTATCTTTCAAAACGTAGCTTGTGCGGATAATCTTTTCACCATTCTTACCACCAACTTCAGCAATATAACCAAAGTCCTTGCTGTCATCTGACTTATAAATAACTTTAAATGGTGTTATTATTGTTTTTTCAGTAGGTTTAGCACCGTAAACCACAAGACCATTTTGAACATCGGTTTTAGTCTTTTTGACAGTAGCTACTTCGACTTTAATATCTTGAGGTTGTTCAAAAAGTTTATTGTACAAATCAGCATAGTACCACATCGTTAACTCGAACGGATTTGACGCATTCTTGTCATTGTAATGTTCTTCATTTTCCCACGCCGCTCTAATAACTCCATCTTTTATAAAATAATGAATGTAAGGAATTCCATAAATCTTATATCCTAAGTATCTTCCCATTCCTTCAGCAAATGCTTCCTCGGGATTTTTACGATAATAATCAACTAACAACGGACTTTCTTTATAATATTTATTATAAATATTTTGAAATTCTTTTGTATTAGAAAAGCCATCAATTGGTGCCACGATTGGGCCTGACGCTGCTAGACCGCTATCATGATCAAAATTATGAGAGAGCTCATGAAGTAGGAGTCGAAGTATAGCACGATGCGCCAGATTCTTGGTATCATCAATATCAGTTACATTTTTCGTATTGATTTCTTTTTTTTACCTCTTCCTCTATACCTGTCTGACGATTTCTTTCCAAGAAGGTTCTTGTATAAGAATCTTGAAAATTCATCCAAATTTCACGACCTCTATGAAGAGAGATAGCAATGGCATTATCAGTTTTATCAGCTGAAGGCATTTTATCATTAGTCACAACCAACTTTAAAAGATTCTGTTTAATGGAGTTAGGTAACTTATCAATCTGTCTTTCAAACCATACTCTATCTTGTTCAGACATATTCACATTACGATAATCAATATTAACCTTATAAACACCTTTACTGTTATTATATCGCTGAGTTAAAGTCTCAAACATTCCCTTAACATCTTCAAGATTTTGGACCTCATCTTCAGAAAAAAGTGATTTATGAGACATAATCTCTTCATAATAAAATTTCATCTGAGCATATAATTGGTCAGAGATATACTTACTACCAAAGTAACGTCTGAAATTGTCTTCCGAATCAACCATATCAACAGGGAATAAGTTAGTTGCTCGCAAATATCCAGTTGACGAAACCAACATCATTGTATATTGCAAGTCATAAATGCTTAGATTATCAATGATTTTATCTTTATCTGGTGACTGAACAATTATTTGATCACTAGGTAATTCTTTGCTTTTATCAACCGTAAATGGAACCCATGTTTTAATTCTATCATCTAGTCCCTTTTTGTCATCAAATTCAGGAAGAACGGGTGCTATGCGATATTTAGTAGTTGTTGTCTCAACACCATCCTCAGGTTTAGTGACCACTTTCTCAACACCAAAAGGCTTATCTTCATCCAATCGATATTCTGTCGGAGCCTTTGTTATTTTAGTGCTGACAGTTGGTTTAGTTCCTACGATTTCTTTCGTTTCAATTGGTTCTTCACGTTTAACAGTTAATTCATCTGCCTGTTTTTCAAAGATTAGTTTACCATCTTTTCCTTGATTCTGAATTTCGCGCACCCCGACTTCCTTTGTCTCATCAGCAATATACGAAACCGGACTATTTATATTCCTTGTCTCAACATTAGCACCTGTTTCCATCTCTGTCACACTTGTAGGAGAAACTGTAATTGCCTCTGTAGATACTGGTGTTGTCGCTGATGTATTATCTCCTCCACTTGTAGCTACAAGCTCTGTAACTGGGTTCGTTGTTGTATCTACGCTATCTGCATGTGCTACCAGTGGAGCTCCCCCGATAATAGCCATTCCTAAAATAACAGAGCACAATCCAATTTTCTTTTTACGCAAAGAAAAAAGTTGCTTCTTTTTCATAATTTTCTCTCCTTTTAACTTTATGTTAGAATTTTACTCCCGAAATTTAAGAGTGTCAAGTATTTTTTTGAAAATTTAAATTATTATTTCGGATTGCTAAATCCTTTTAAAATAAGGTTTTCCAAGATATTCTAGAACTAGTATTATCATTTTATTATTATTAAGATTAGATTGATAATTAAAAAATAACTGTTTTTACACAATTTTAAAAATCGTAAAACTATTACAATTGCAGTGATAATGTCAATATATGTTTGTTTTATTTTCCTTTAATTTTTTGAGAATATAGAAAGCTAAACCTTCACACATTTATCATGATTTCTAATTTAATTTTTCTTAAAAGCATCCAAATAATTCTACTCTTTAAAAATAAAATTTTTATAAATAACTGTATATTTTTCCCTAAATATTGAAAAACACTCCCCATAAAAGATACCATCAACACAATTTAGTTCAAAATACATAAATACGACACACAAACTTAATATCATTTTATAAAGTAACTCAAAACTTTTAGAAAAGAAGCTCATAATATTCACACAAAATACTTAAACGCATCAAAAAAAACCGGACCTCAGCCCAGCTTTTATCTGTCTATTTCTACTTGGTCATAAAGTAGGTGATGAGCACCAATACTGCCACGATAGCTAGGACAACGGCCAGAAATCCTAGCATGTAGCGCAAGAGAAAATAGGTAAATGGAAAATTTTCTTTCATGTTTTACTTTGCCTCATACCATGTGCGGCCGTCATTCTCATCTGCGATGAGAGGGACAGCGAGTTCGACTGCAGCTTCCATGGTTTCTTTAACCAAGGCTTTCATCGCTACAAGTTCGTCGTTCGGCACCTCAAGGACGATTTCATCGTGTACCTGGAGGAGCATCTTAGTTTTATAGCCACCTTCTACCAGAGCCTTGTCTAGGTTAATCATAGCAATCTTGAGGATATCAGCAGCACTTCCTTGGATAGGGGAGTTGATGGCTGTACGCTCAGCGAAGTTGCGGACGTTAAAGTTACGAGAATTGATATCTGGCAACTCACGACGGCGGTGGAAGAGAGTTTCTACGAAGCCCTTATCCTTAGCCTCACGAACCACATTATCCATATAGGCCTTGATACCAGGATAACGTTCAAAGTAAGTATCGATATACTCCTTGGCCTTCTTACGGCTAATGCCAAGGTTATTGGATAGACCAAAGTCAGAAATACCATAAACGATACCGAAGTTAACAGCCTTGGCGTTACGACGATCGTTAGGTGTGACATCCTCGGGCTTTTCAATACCAAAGACACGCATGGCTGTAGAGGTATGGATATCTGCTCCCTCTTTAAAGGCTGCAATCAAATGCTCATCTCCCGAAATATGGGCAAGCACGCGCAACTCAATCTGTGAGTAATCCGAGCTTAAAAGCACTGCATCCTCAGTCGATGGGACAAAGGCCTTACGAATGAGACGACCTTGCTCCAAGCGAACAGGGATATTTTGCAAGTTGGGATCCACTGATGACAAACGACCTGTCTGAGTTAAATCTTGCACATAACGGGTATGGATTTTGCCATCCTCAAGGATATAATCCTGAAGCCCCAAGACATAGGTAGACTGAAGCTTAGTGATTTGGCGGTACTCCAAAATCTTAGCTACGATTGGAGCAATTGGTGCCAAACGTTCAAGGACATCCACAGCTGTTGAGTAACCTGTCTTGGTTTTCTTAGTGTATTCCAAAGGTAGCCCCATCTTTTCAAAAAGGATAACACCCAACTGTTTAGGCGAGTTAATATTGAACTCCTCGCCCGCCATTTCGTAGATTTCTTGGGTCAATTTATCGATGACTACTTGGTTTTCCACTGCCATCTCGTTAAGGGTTTGTCCCTTAACCTTAATACCAGCGATTTCCATCTTAGCTAGCACATTTGCCAGTGGTAACTCCATGTCAAAGAGAAGCTCTGATTGACCGTGTTCAGCCAATTTTTCAAGCATAACCGGTTTAGCAACCTGAAGGACCTTGACTTTTTTAGCTAGATGGCTGAGCAAGACCTCTTTTTCAGGAACCGCACGCTTAGCCCCCTTGCCATAGACCACTTCATCTGTTTCCAACGGTAGGTCCGTATAGAGACGGGCAATGGTTGACAATTCATTGTCTTCAACGGTTGAGAGCAGATACTTGGCCAGACGTGCATCAAAATTAGCCGTAGGCAAGTCAATACCTAGATGGCTCAAAAGGACCTTACTTCGCTTGAAATCGTAGATATTAACAGCTTTTGAAAGAGCTGCCTGGAAGGCTTCTGATTTGAGTAGGTCTGTATATGTAGACGCATAAATCTGCTTGTCATTCCCCCAAGCAAAACCGATGATAGGTTCTATGTGATAATTGTCACCGAGGATTTCAAAATAGAAGAAATCGTCAGAGCTAAAGTGAGCTTCTGTCACTTGACTAGGCTCTGCATAGGCCACATCAAAATCCTGCGGAACAGCCTCTCCACCAAGGGCATTTTTGAACTGAACAAAGCCCATCTCGTCATAAAAGGCTGCCAATTTTTCAAGGTCAGGTCCCGTAAAGGCCGTATCATCTAAGCCAATTTCAATAGGAGACTGGGTATCAATGGTCGCCAAGGTCTTAGAAAGGAAGGCCTGTTCCTTATCATTGATGAGATTTTCCTTCATCTTGGACTTCTTCATCTCATCAATATGCTCATAGATACCTTCAAGGGAACCGTGTTCCAAGAGGAGCTTGAGACCAGTCTTTTCACCAATCTTAGTAACTCCTGGAATATTATCGGACTTATCACCCATGAGAGCCTTGAGGTCGATGAATTGCGCTGGGGTAATCCCCATTTTCTCCATGAGGTAGTCGGGTGTGAAGGCCTCAAACTCAGCCACACCTTTCTTCGAAATCTCAACGACAGTATTTTCATCAGTCAGCTGAATCAAGTCTTTATCCCCAGAGACAACAGTAATTTGATAGTCCTCACTGGTATTTTCAGCCATCTTAGCCAAGGTACCGATAATGTCGTCTGCCTCATACTGAGCCAGGTCATAATAGGCAATACCACGTGCAGCCAACATCTCACGGATATAAGGAAACTGCTCACGGAATTCCTCTGGAGTCTTGGCACGACCAGCCTTATAGTCCGCAAACATCTCTGTACGGAAAGTTGTTTTACCCGCATCAAAGGCTACCAAGACATGAGTCGGTTGGATACGCTCAAGCAGGTTGTCCAACATGAGGTGGAAGCCATAAATGGCATTGGTATGAAGGCCACTATTGTTACGAAAACGGTCAATTTGATTATAAAGTGCGAAAAAGGCACGAAAGGCAACGGATGAACCGTCAATTAGGAGTAATTTTTTCTGATTAGTCATAGGTTTATTATAGCATAGATGAGAGCATTGGTTTTAATTGAAAACCTCTTATTTTAGGGAGACTCTTTTGTAAAAATAGCTAGTCAACATCTGATGACAAGAGTCCGCTCATAAAACGACCTCAGGCATTTCCCACCTCCACGCCCCATAGGCAAATGTGCTATAATAGAAGCTATGAACACAAAGATTTTAGACCAATTAGAATTTAACAAGGTCAAGGACCAGTTCACAGAATACCTGCAGACCGAACAGGCTCAGGCGGAGTTACGTGACTTGGTGCCTATGACCAATCCAGAGAGAATTCAAAATCAATTTACAGAAATCCAAGAAATGGCAGAGATTCTCGTAGAACACCACGGCTTTGCCATTGGTAGCTTGCGAGATATTTCTGAACCCTTGCGTCGCTTGGAATTGGATGCTGACCTCAACATTCAGGAGCTTATTGCCATCAAGAAGGTGCTGCAAGCTTCAGCTGACCTTGGTCGCTTCTACGCTGACCTTGAAAATGTTGAGCTCGTCGCTCTTAAACGTCTTTTCGAAAAGATTGAGGCCTTCCCAAGTCTACAAGGCAGCCTTCAAAGTATCAATGACGGTGGTTTCATTGAGCATTTTGCTAGCCCTGAGTTGCAGAATATCCGTCGTCAACTCAAATCTTGCGATGATGCCATTCGCCAGACCTTGCAAGACATTCTCAAGAAATCTGGTCACATGTTGGCTGAGAGTTTGATTGCTAGCCGTAATGGTCGTTCAGTGCTTCCTGTCAAAAATACCTACCGTAACCGTATTGCTGGGGTGGTGCATGACATCTCAAGCTCTGGAAACACCGTTTATATCGAGCCACGCGCCGTTATCCAGCTTAACGAAGAAATTACACAATTACGTGCAGACGAACGCCATGAGATGGCCCGCATCCTACATGAACTATCTGATCAACTCCGTCCTCAAGCTGCCGCTATTGCTAACAACGCTTGGATTTTGGGTCACATGGACTTTATTCGAGGAAAATACCTCTATCTCCAGGATAAAAAGGCAGTTATTCCAAAGATTAGTGACAACCAAACACTCCAACTCCTTAACGTTCGTCACCCGCTTTTGGTCAATCCAGTAGCCAATGATTTACGCTTTGATGAGGACCTCACAGCCATTGTCATTACAGGTCCCAATACCGGTGGTAAAACGGTCATGCTTAAAACTCTAGGATTAGCACAACTGATGGCTCAATCTGGTCTTCCAATTTTGGCTGATAAGGGCAGTCGTGTAGCCATTTTCCAAGAGATTTTTGCGGACATCGGGGATGAACAGTCTATCGAACAGAGTTTGTCAACATTCTCTAGTCACATGACTCACATTGTCGAGATTCTGGATGCTGCCGACAGCAACAGTCTTGTCTTGGTCGATGAGCTCGGGGCTGGTACTGACCCTCAGGAAGGGGCTAGTCTAGCCATGGCAATCCTAGAGCACCTCCGTTTAAGTCAGATTAAGACCATGGCTACTACTCACTATCCTGAGCTTAAGGCCTATGGGATTGAGACGCAACATGTGGAAAATGCCAGCATGGAGTTTGACACAGCGACTTTAAGTCCTACCTATCGTTTTATGCAGGGGGTTCCTGGTCGCTCTAACGCTTTTGAGATTGCTCGCCGCCTCGGTTTGAATGAGATTATTGTCAAAGAAGCAGAAAACCTCACAGATACTGATAGTGATGTCAACCGTATCATCGAGCAACTTGAAGCCCAAACTGTGGAAACACAAAAACGTCTGGAGCACATCAAGGACGTTGAGCAAGAAAACCTTAAATTCAACCGTGCGGTCAAGAAACTCTATAATGAATTCTCCCATGAGTACGACAAGGAACTCGAAAAGGCTCAGAAAGAAATTCAAGAGATGGTGGATACAGCTTTGGCTGAGAGCGATAGTATTCTCAAAAATCTCCACGATAAGAGTCAACTCAAACCTCATGAAGTTATCGACGCCAAAGGAAAACTCAAGAAACTTGCCCCTCAAGTGGACCTCTCTAAGAATAAAGTCCTTCGTAAGGCCAAGAAAGAAAAGGCTGCGCGTGCCCCTCGTATCGGAGATGATATCATTGTTACCGCCTATGGTCAACGTGGTACCCTTACCAGTCAAGCCAAAAATGGTAACTGGGAAGCCCAGGTAGGTCTCATCAAGATGACACTCAAGGCGGATGAATTCACTCTTGTTCGTGCCCAAGCGGAAGCCCAACAACCTAAGAAGAAACAGATTAACGTGGTTAAAAAAGCTAAAAAGTCATCTGGCGGTCCTCGTGCCCGTCTAGACCTTCGTGGGAAACGTTACGAAGAAGCCATGCAAGAGCTTGATGCCTTTATTGACCAAGCCCTACTTAATAACATGAGTCAGGTGGACATCATCCACGGTATTGGTACAGGTGTCATCCGTGATGCTGTTACCAAATATCTCCGCCGTCATCGCCATGTTAAAAGTTTTGAATATGCCCCACAAAGTGCCGGTGGTTCCGGATGTACCATTGCAACCTTAGGGTAAAAATAGTTAAGAAAGACTGAGACCTTGTGTCCGGTCTTTTTCATATCCTACCAAAACAAATAACAAAAAAGTCTCCCTTAATCAAGGAAGACTTCTATTTTCTATATCACACTTGTCCACAAATGCTGGATAATCTGACTAACTGGAAAATAACCATTAATCAAGATACGTAAAACCCAGCTCGATGACAAAAGCGTTTGAATGTTGTTCATAGGAACAGTCGCAAGAATATTCCCCAACATAGTCAAAGGCACAAGACTCACTAAGGTGGCCAAGACCCCACCCACCACTTGGTAATGTCTCTGATCAAGTCGCTCAATTCTCACAAAATGGAAGAAAATACCAAGAAAGCGTAAGCCATAATAGGCTATACAGTAGATAGCAAAATAAGCAACACCCACATAATAGACACGGTCAAGTGAAAAGATGTTCTGATCTTTAAAGAAAGCTATACTAGCATCCTTGGTTGGATTGGTATAAGGTACCCAAAGATTGATAGCCTCTCCTAGCGACCGGTAGAAATAGGCCGCCACACACATGGCGATAATGACTGAAACCACGTAATAAGCTTGCATAAAGAGGCCTCGACGGTAGCCAATGTAGAAATTCCAAGCCATAATGGCTAAGACAAGGAGTCCAATCATGCGTCATCCTCATCGTCATTTGTAGCTGTCGCCTTAACCTTGAGCTGCTCAAGTTGCTTAGCTCTCAACGTTTCCAACTCTTTTTCCATATCTTCAACTTGAATTTCGCGTTCCAACTGAGTCGACAAAGAATTGATAGCCATTAGGATAGCGATTGTTTCATTGTCAGCATTTTTCATCTGCTCTTTGATAATTTTATATTTCTCGTGGGCAACACGCTCCACCTCTTCCATGAAAAGGTTGTCCTTATCAGTTGTTAGCGTGAGATTCTTCTCTCCAAAATGAAATTTGTAACGGTTCTTATTTGCCATTTGCTTGTTAGCTGCCAATCAATGGTGGTCACGAATTCGTCACCGCAGCTTCTCCTTATTTTATTGCTTTTATATCGCCATTTTTTAGCAAGATTCAGACACTTACTCTGAGGCGTGTTCGATACTTAAATGCCAACCCATTTTCTCTAATTGTGGAAAAAAGAGCATGGTTAGGCATTCTCTTTCTAATCATTATATCCTAAATTTTAACTTTCGTAAATTTTAGACTTTGCACTTCTCTAGAAAAATAATTTTCAGGGATTTCGAGTCTGTAAAATATCTACCAATTCTCCTTTTTTGTGCTAAAATAGATTTCATGGGCACAATCGTATTAAAAATGACAGCAGAGCAGATTTCGACACTCCAAAAGGACCTGGCAAACTATGCAACTGCGACTAAAAATCCTTATGCAAGTTTTTCAGCCAAGGTCGATGGAATAAGTGTCATCGCCTATACTTCAGGAAAGGTAACTTTCCAAGGAGCTAAGCCAGAAGTCTTGGCTAGCCGTTTTGGATACCAAGCTGAACCTAAGCATTCACCTGATGGGCAAAACCTAGCCCTACTTGGATCAGACGAAGTCGGAAATGGCTCCTATTTTGGTGGTCTAGCTGTTGTAGCTAGTCTAGTTACCCCGGCTGACCATGCCTTTTTGAAATCTCTTGGGGTCGATGATTCTAAAAATCTTAATGATATCAAGATTCGTCAGATTGCACCTATATTGGAGGAGAAAATTCCTCACAAGGCACTCCTTCTTTCGCCTAGAAAGTACAATGAAGTGGTTGGAGACGGTAAGAGTCATAATGCTGTGTCCGTTAAAGTAGCTCTCCACAATCAGGCTATCTTTCTATTGTTACAATCAGGTGCTAAACCAGATAAGATTGTCATTGATGCCTTCACCAGTGAGAAAAATTATCAAAAATACCTCAGGAATGAACGCAATCGCTTTGACTTTCCTATTACTTTAGAAGAAAAGGCTGAGGGGAAATACTTAGCTGTCGCAGTGAGCTCTATCATCGCTCGCAATCTCTTCCTGGAAAATCTTGACAAACTCAGCCAAGAGGTTGGCTATACCCTTCCTTCAGGTGCTGGTGCTAAATCTGACCAGGTCGCAACTAAGCTTCTTCAAGCCTACGGAGATCAGGCTCTCCAAGCTACTGCTAAATATCATTTCGCCAATACCAAAAAAGCCTACCAACGATTAAAATAACCCTGAAAGGCCTTAACTATGAAAAACAAATGGACCCAATACTTCCTCATTTTACTTCGTGAATGGGGACTCTTTATCCTCTTTATCACATTTTTCCTTTTGACTCGCCTCTTCCTTTGGCTCCCTGTCCAGGTTGACGGCCACTCAATGGATCCTACTCTAGCCAATAATCAACGTGTTATCGTTTTGAAACACACATCCATTGAACGCTTCGATATTGTCGTTGCCAAGGAAGTCGAAGACGGTAAGACGAAACAAATCGTCAAACGTATCATCGGTATGCCAGGTGATACCATTACCTATCAAAATGATAAACTTACTGTCAACGGTAAAGAAGTCAAGGAAGAATACCTCAAAGAATTCCAAGCTGCCTTTGCCAAGGATAAGCTACAAAAAGAATATGCTTACAACGATGACAAGAGCAAGAGTAGCTACTTCCAACAACTAGCTAAGGATGCCAAGGCTTTTACAACCAATGCTGACGGTAACACGACCTTCTCTGTCACTGTTCCCGAAGGCAAATATTTCCTACTTGGAGACAACCGTATTGTTTCAAAAGATAGTCGAGTAGTTGGTTACTTTGACAAGAGTGCTCTTGTAGGGGAAGTTAAATTCCGCTTCTGGCCACTTAATAAAATTGGTACTGTTGAGGACAACTAAAAACACTGAATAAGATAAGGTTGGGGAAACCCAGCCTTATTATGTATCTAGGAAAAACACATGCAAGAATTTTATTTTTCAGGAACTATCAAACGCGTCATTTTCGAAAACGCTAGTAATTTTTTTCGTATCCTTCTCTTAGAAATTGACGAAACAGACAGTGATTTTGAGGACTATGAAATCATTGTTACCGGAACCATGGGAGATGTCATGGAAGGTGAAGATTATACCTTCTGGGGTCAGCTAACCAATCATCCCAAATATGGTGAACAACTCCAAATGACACGCTACGAACGGTCTAAACCTTCTGCCAGCGGTCTTATCAAGTATTTTGCCAGCGACAATTTTAAGGGGATTGGTAAGAAAACAGCTGAGCGTATTGTCGAGATCTATGGCGAAGACCCAATTGACCAGATTCTCGAGGATCCTAGCAAGTTAGAGCAGATCTCTAACCTTTCAAAGGTAAACCGAGAAGCCTTCGTTGCAAAGTTAAAAATCAACTATGGAACCGAGCAAATCTTGTCCAAGCTTTCCAGCTATGGGCTCACACCAAAGGCTGCCTCGCAAATTTTCAACCAATATAAGGAAGAATCGCTCAATCTTATCGAAGAACACCCTTATCTCTTGGTAGAGGAAGTTCAAGGAATCGGATTTAAAATAGCGGACCAACTAGCCGAACGCCTAGGGATTGCTAATGATGCTCCTGAGCGTTTACGAGCTGCCTTGATTCATTGTCTGCTAGAAGCCAGTATGGAAGAAGGCGACACCTATATCGAAGCCAAAGCCTTGCTTGAACGAACTATCATCCTTTTGGAAAGTGCTCGTCAGATTGAACTTGACCCCGCCTTAGTGGCGAAGGAATTAACCAATCTCATCCAAGAGGACAAGGTGCAAAATGTAGAGACTAAAATCTTTGATAATACCCTATATTTTGCGGAACAGGGCATCTATACCCACCTAACTCGTATCATGAAAGACCAACCTGACATCAGTGCAGAGGACAAAATCCAAGCAAGTCTTGAAGAGGTGGAAGAGGAGCTTGGTATTACTTATGATAAGGTTCAAAAAGATGCCATTATCAAAGCCCTACAAAGCAAGGTCTTCATCCTGACAGGTGGTCCCGGGACAGGTAAAACCACCGTTATTAACGGAATCATTAAAACTTATGCCGACCTTCATGGTCTAGATCTCAAAAAGTCTGATTTGCCTATTATTTTAGCGGCACCAACAGGACGGGCTGCTCGTCGGATGAACGAACTCACCCAACTCCCTAGTGCCACTATCCATAGACATTTGGGACTCAATAGCGAGGACGATTTCAAGACCTTAGAGGACTATCTCGATTGCGACTTGATTATCATCGATGAGTTTTCTATGGTTGATACTTGGTTGGCCAATCAACTCTTTGAAAGTATCTCTGATTCAACCCAAGTCATCATTGTGGGTGACCAAGACCAACTGCCTTCCGTAGGCCCTGGCCAGGTCTTGGCTGACCTTTTGCAGATTGATAACTTGCCTAAGGTTTCTCTGACCAAAATTTTCAGACAATCCGAGGATTCCACCATCGTTACTTTAGCTAGTCAGATGCGCCAAGGCCAATTACCCGCTGATTTCACAGAGAAAAAGGCTGACCGCTCTTACTTTGAGGCCAATGCCAACCATATTCCACAGATGGTCCCTAAAATTGTCTCTGCCGCTATAAAGAGCGGGATTGCTGCTCAGGATGTGCAGATTCTAGCTCCCATGTATCGAGGACAGGCTGGTATTAACAATCTCAATACTATTATGCAGGACCTACTTAATCCTCAAGAAAAGGCCAATCAATTTGCCTTTAATGACATTTTCTTCCGTAAGAACGACAAGATTCTCCATCTGGTCAACGATACTGAACTCAATGTCTTCAATGGCGACATCGGCATCATTACTGATCTCATCCCTGGTAAATATACTGAAAGCAAGCAGGACGAAATTTACATGTCCTTTGATGGCAATGAGGTTATCTATCCTCGTAACGAATGGAATAAGATTACTCTGGCCTATGCCATGTCAATCCACAAATCCCAAGGGAGTGAGTTTCCAGTCGTTATCCTTCCCATCACACGCCAAAGTGGACGTATGCTACAACGCAACCTCATCTACACCGCTATCACACGCGCCAAGAGTAAACTAGTCATGTTAGGGGAAATCGCAGCCTTTGATTATGCTGTTCACAACGAGGGGGCTAAACGAAATACTTATCTCATCCAACGTTTTGAACAAACTTATACACAAGCTGTTGATAAGTCTGTCGAAAAGATTGTTAAAAACGAGGCAACAGGCGCCTTCAATCAAACAAAAACGAAAAACAACGATCCCTCAGAAACCCTTGAAAACAAAGACTTTTCGGAAAATATCAATCCATCCCCAGATCTTGTTAACACTTATTCACAACCTGTGGATAAGTCTGTTAACAAACCTGTGCAAACAGAAGAAAACTATCGTTTAACTGAAGAAAATTGGACAACTATAGATCCAATGATTGGGCTCAGTGAAGACGATATTGCCGCCTTTTTTAACAATAACTAAAAAAGACTTGGAAAGCGACTCACTAAGAGCAACTCCAAGTCTTTTCATTTGCTAAAATACGAAACGAATCAGGGCCATAGATATTATACCGACGATTACTGCATAGAGCAGATTTTTGCTCTTAAAGGCTACAATTACCGTTGGCACAGTAGCCAGGATTTCCATCCACTTAAACTGTGGCAAGTGACCAATCTTCTCAGTCGTGAGACTAGAGAGAATCAGAGCAAAGAGGATAGAAACTGGTAAGTAGTGCAAAAATCGAACAACGATATCTGGAAGCCCCTTGTATTTCACTAAAACAAAGGGAAGCACACGAGGAACCCAGCTGACCAAAAAACCAAGTAGAATAGCAACGAGAATAAACTTATTGACGGCCATCACACATCACCCCCACACTACATCCAACCAAAGTAGCCACTAAAACAGCCAAAGATTCCGACAAGATGACACTAAAGCTCAGATAAGCCACAGCAATAGATAGTAAAATCAAGAGTAGCTTACGCACTCCTTCCCCTAACAAGACATCAATCTGACTACTTAACAAACCAATAAACATGGCAATCAAAGCAAAATCCAAACCAAATAGCTCAGGATTAGGAATCATGGAACCAATCAAACAACCAATAACTGATGATACAATCCAAACCAGATAGCTAAAAATATTGTTACCATGCATCCAGTTAGCAGGAATATCTTTATAATGCACATATTCTCCCAACAAGACACCATAACTTTCATCCGTAATCAGACTACCAATTCCCAGCTGATTCCAAAGGCTTGTTTTTGTAAAAATCGTCGTTGCATGTAAACTCATCAACATGTTACGCAAATTAACCAAGAAAACAGTCAAGGTTAACTCACCTAGACCAGCTCCTGCAACTACTAAGGCACACATGGCAAACTGGGCCGAGCCACCATAGACCAAGGCACACATGAGGCCAACCTCAAGGGCTGATAGACCCGAAGCTGCTGCTACAACACCAAAGGCTAGACCAATAGCTACATAGCCTAAAGCTGTCGGTACCGCGGCTTTTACACCTAAACGAAAGTCAGACACACTCAATTCCTTTCTAAAGGAACCTCTTACCAAACTAGTAAGAGGTTCTTCTTATTCTTCAAATCCTGCAAAGGCTAGACTTGGTTTTGCATTCAAGTCCAACTCAGCAAAATGTTTTTGATCACATTCAATAGCGGCTGCTAGAGCAATCATGCCAGCATTGTCACCACAAAGACGTAAAGGCGGAATAACCACATCTACATCTGTGATTTCTTCAGCCAAACGTTCACGTAAGCCTTGATTAGCTGCCACACCACCTGCAACAACAAGTGTCTTGACAGGATAACGCTCCAAGGCTTTCTTAGTCTTAGCTAGAAGGATATCCAACACAGCAGCTTGGAAAGAAGCACAAAGGTCTTCTTTAATTAGGACGTCACCCTTTTGCTCTGCATTATGGTGCAAATTGATGAAGGCTGACTTCAAGCCTGAAAATGAAAACTCCAAGTGGTCTTCCTTAATCATAGCGCGTGGAAAATCATAAACATCTTTCCCTTTATGAGCCAATTCATCAATTTCACGCCCAGCTGGGTAGGTCAACCCCATCACACGCCCGACCTTGTCATAGGCCTCACCAACTGCATCATCACGTGTCTCACCAACAATCTTGTAATTTCCCGGTTCTGACACATAAACCAACTCTGTGTGCCCTCCAGACACCAAAAGCGCTAAGAGGGGATATTCCAATTCTTGAACCTCACGCGCCGCCATAAGATGTCCAGCCATATGGTTAACTGGAATCAAAGGCAATCCGTGTGCCCAAGCGAAGGCCTTAGCTGCTGCCATCCCGACCAAGAGCGCCCCGACCAAACCAGGACCATAGGTTACTGCTACAGCATCTAGTTGTTCAGCAGTAATTCCCGCCTCAGAAAGGGCATCTTTAATGCAAAGAGTTACCACTTCCACATGGTGACGGCTAGCCACCTCAGGAACAACACCACCAAAACGTTTATGGCTTTCCACCTGACTGGCAATAATATTACTTAAAAGTTCCTTCTCATTTTTCAAAACGGCAACTGAAGTCTCATCACATGAGCTCTCCACTGCCAAAATATATCTATCTGCCATTAGACTTCCTCTCGCCTCATGATAACTGCATCTTCTTGAGGCTCATGATAATAATTTTTCCGAATTCCTAGACTTTCAAAACCAAATTTTCTATAAAGTGCCTGAGCGACTTGATTTGAAGACCTCACTTCTAGAAATATAGGCTCACTACGCTCTTCCAAATGATTCATCAGCTGACTAGCATAACCACGCCCCTGATAAGCTTTTAAAACGGCGATATTGGTCACCTCAAGCTCACCCACCAAATTTTGAAGGGCTAAAAAACCAACAACTTCTTCCTGATTATAAACATAGAAATACTCCGTAGTATCCAAAGCCAAGTCTGCTACCACTTGTTCTATCGTCCACGGAGATTTGTCATAAACATCCGACAAAATCTGATAAATCAGTTGAGCTTGCTCTTGGCTACTCAATCTAGACACGCTTGATGTAGTTATCACGGTTAGTCTCCTCATGCGTCTTAAGCCAATTCTCTTCCGCCTCAACCCGCTTCAAGTAATGTGGAACAAAAGCATCCACATCAACAGAAGGCAAGGACAAGCCTAAACGACCAATTAACTGGGCAGACGGAAGACTTGACAAGATAGTTGCTTCTGGAAGGCTTTCTTTAATCTGATCCACAAAATTAGCCACTTCACCGACAAATGTCACCTTTTCAAAAGTTTTAGCTTGCTCCAGAACATCTACAAAAGCTGCATGGCAATCTGGGACGAGGGCCTGACCATTTTCATAAAAACCAACGTAAACATTATTACGACGGGCATCCATAATAGGAATCACAACACCGTCAACCGAAAGGTCTGTCAGTGCCTGTAGGCTTGAAACTCCCACCAAATCAATGTCGAGCGCATAGGCTAAAGTCTTAGCTGTTGCGACAGCCACACGAAGCCCTGTGTAGGATCCAGGACCCTGTGCAACCACAATACGTTCTAAATCAGACGGTTGCCAGCCTGCCTGAGCAACTAAAAAATCAATGGTTGGCATTAGACTAATACTGTGGTTCTTTTTTACTGTGACAGTTGACTCTGCCACTAGTTTCTCATCTTCTAACAAGGCTACTGATAAAGCTGTGCTAGAAGTATCAAATGCTAATATTTTCATCTTTTTTCCTTGTTTCCTTTTATGCTTTTCTATTATAACACAAGTCACTGTTTCCCAGAAACGAACATTTTCCAACTTTTTCCGCCATTTTCTTTATCTAGCCCCTATCTTATGGTACAATAATAGTAATTGTTAAACGAATCAAGGCTACTAGCTATTACTCATAAAGTGAATATCATAACGTCAAGTAAATCATAGAAAGATTAACTTGACCGGTTTTTTTATAGAATGGCAGAGCCTTTTGGAAAGAAAGGAAAACCATGATTTATAAAGTCTTTTACCAAGAAACTAAAGAGCGTAATCCACGCCGTGAACAGACAAAATCACTCTACCTAGATATCGATGCAGAAACTGAACTTGAGGGACGTATCCAAGCTCGTCAAATCATCGAAAAAAACACTGCCTATAACATCGAATTCATCGAGCTCCTCTCAGAAAAAGCCCTTGAATACGAAAAAGAAACAGGCGTTTTTGAAGTAACGGAGTTCTAAGACCATGGCATCAAAAATCAATCTAAAACCTGAAGAAGTTGGGGTTTATGCGATTGGTGGTTTGGGGGAAATCGGTAAAAATACCTATGGTATTGAATACCAAGATGAGATTATCATCGTCGATGCGGGTATTAAATTCCCCGAGGATGATCTTCTCGGAATCGACTATGTTATCCCGGACTATTCTTACATCGTTGAAAACGTTGATCGTGTAAAGGCACTTGTCATTACCCACGGTCACGAAGACCATATTGGTGGGATCCCCTTCCTTCTTAAACAGGCAAATATCCCAATTTATGCAGGACCACTTGCTCTTGCTCTTATCAAAGGAAAATTGGAAGAACACGGACTACTTCGTGATGCACAACTCTATGAAATTAATGCTAATACAGAGCTTACTTTCAAAAATATGAGCGTGACCTTCTTCCGCACTACTCACTCAATTCCAGAACCTCTCGGTATTGTCATCCATACACCTCAAGGTAAAATTGTTTGTACCGGTGACTTTAAGTTTGACTTCACCCCAGTAGGTGAGCCAGCAGACCTTCACCGTATGGCTGCACTTGGTGAAGAAGGCGTTCTTTGCCTCCTCTCAGACTCAACCAATGCTGAAGTACCAACTTTCACAAATTCCGAGAAGGTTGTTGGTCAATCCATCATGAAAATTATTGAAGGCATCCACGGACGTATTATCTTCGCCTCATTTGCCTCAAATATTTTCCGTCTGCAACAGGCTGCCGAAGCCGCTGTAAAGACTGGCCGTAAGATTGTTGTCTTCGGACGTTCTATGGAAAAAGCCATCGTCAATGGGGTTGAACTAGGCTACATCAAAGTTCCAAAAGGAACTATCATTGACCCTAGTGAGATGAAAAACTACCATGCCAGTGAGATTCTTATCATGTGTACCGGTTCTCAAGGAGAGCCTATGGCAGCCCTTGCACGTATCGCTAATGGGATGCACCGCCAAGTGACACTTCAACCTGGTGACACTGTTATCTTCTCATCTAGCCCTATCCCAGGAAACACAACCAGCGTTAACCGCTTGATTAATACTATTCAAGAAGCTGGGGTCGATGTTATCCACGGTAAAATCAACAATATCCATACCTCTGGACACGGTGGTCAACAAGAGCAAAAACTCATGCTTCGTTTGATCAAACCAAAATTCTTCATGCCTGTTCACGGTGAATACCGCATGCAGAAAGTTCACGCAGGCCTTGCTGTTGATTGTGGCGTCCCAAAAGATAATATCTTCATTATGGAAAATGGTGATGTCTTAGCCCTAACAAAAGACTCTGCGCGTCGTGCAGGTCACTTCAATGCTCAAGATATCTATGTTGATGGTAATGGTATTGGGGATATCGGAGCTGCCGTTCTTCGTGACCGTCGTGATCTCTCTGAAGATGGTGTCGTACTTGCCGTAGCAACTGTCGACTTCAAGTCTAAGATGATTCTAGCTGGCCCAGACATCCTCAGTCGTGGCTTCATCTACATGCGTGAATCTGGCGATCTTATCCGCGAAAGCCAACGCATTCTATTCAATGCTATTCGTATCGCTCTTAAGAATAAGGATGCTAGCATCCAATCCGTTAACGGAGCTATCGTCAATGCTTTACGTCCATTCTTGTATGAAAAAACAGAACGTGAACCAATCATTATTCCAATGATTCTCACACCTGATAAATCATAACCACCCGTCTAACGGGTGGTTTGATCAAGGGCTATAAGCCCATATTACCAGCCAGCGCCTAAAGACGCTGGCTTTCACTTTGTTCAAGCCTTATTGCTTT
>OGEC01000674.1_pt1 | contig 24101 bp, 20 predicted proteins | sample 1570551 | NCBI WGS metagenome assembly OGEC01 (sample SAMEA2582127, study PRJEB24529) | metagenome | biome: Human gut stool | place: China | collected 2011 | reverse complement strand
AGTGCAAAAGTACTAACTATTTTTCATTCCACCAAATCTTTTCGCAAAAAAGTTGCTTTTTAGCCAAACATTTAACAGTTGTAAACATTTAAGCCTTTTTCACACCTTATTATATATATAAATAGACTGAACTTTTGGCTATTCCAATATTTCTTCGTACTTTTGCCCTACCAATCAGTAAGGTTTAACAGAAAACGGAAATTCATCATGAAAATTATTGTATCAGAAGAAATCGAATCGGTATGTCCCACCTTTGTGGGAGCATGCGTGGAAGCCAATGTGGTAAACACCCCTTATTGTCAGGAACTTTGGGATGAAATCAATGCCCTCGGTGAAAAATACAGACAGACGCTGACCACGGAATCGCTGAAAGAGATGAGTGGAATTGCTGCCACCCGAAAGGTGTACCGTGCCTGCGGCAAGGATCCATCTCGCTACCGTCCTGCATCAGAAGCCCTTATCCGCAGAATGCTGCAGGGCAAGGAACTCTACCAGAGAGATACGCTGGTGGATCTGGTGAACCTGGCGAGCATTGCATACGGCTACAGCATCGGCGGATTTGATGCAGACAAGTTTGAAGGCGATACCCTGACCCTGGGCGTAGGCAAAGCCGGCGAACCATACGAAGGCATCGGCAGAGGCATGATTAATATTGAAGGTCTGCCTGTTTACAGAGACAAGACAGGTGGTGTAGGAACCCCGACCAGCGACAACGAGCGAACCAAAATGAGTATTGACACCACCCATCTGGTGGTTCTCATCAACGGATATGACGGAGACGAACAGCACGTCCGCGAGAATGCCGAATTCATCATCGAACTTCTGAAGAAGTATTGCCAAAGCGATGGAGGCAGCTACTTCATCTACAAATAAAATGGTGTGTCATAAGTTTATGATTCACCCTCTTCTATTTGTTGAAAGAGATAGGATATGTTGTTGGAAGAGACAGAATAAGTTGTTGGAAGAGATAGGATATGTTGTTGAGACAGTCAGTATCCTCGGTCGCACAACAGCTGTTGTGCGCTTGCATAACAGCTGATATGCGCATGCACAACACCTGTTGTGCATGCGGTAGTCAACTGTTATGCACCAACTATTATCCAGACTTATGACACACCCTCATTAACCAAGAAATCTCTCTTATAAACACCAAAAAGGGGACTGACCACCGCCAGTCCCCAAGACGAGAGAGATATAAGTGTTGACTTGGTCAACAACGAGGCAAATCACTTTGCCTTATATCTTTATTCTACTTATTTATTCTAAATCCTCATCCCAACCTGTATACTTAAAGCCTTTAGCCCTATAATGATAACCAGGCTGATCTGCACGAGAATAAACAATAGTAATTTCATCGGTAATAGTACCAGTCGCAGTCTTGTAAGTATTATGTCCACACTTACCAGACACAGTAATCTTACCTTTAGAAGTTGCAGAGTTTCCAATAAAATTATCCACATCTGTACCACTAAAAATATAATCACTCATATTGATAGACACCTTGGCATTTATTGCCCATTCAGTAGCTGTACTGTAATTACCAATGCGAATCCAAGCTTTATCCTTATCGTAATCTGTTGTATTACTCAAGAAACCAAAAACTCCATCGGAAACCTTGCATATCTCTTCAACATCGGAAGGGTTAGAGTCCCAATATTCCGCATCAGTCTTACTAGGATCGTAACCTTTCTCAATATTCAAAGCATACTGACCTCCTATTGGAGCTATCGGTGTATAATCTATGTCGAAATCCGTACCTTCGGAACAAGCCGAGAACATCATAACAACAAGAGCTAATAAAAAGAATATTTTTTTCATATTTCAGTCTATTTAATAAAAACTAGAATTTACTTTTCCCACCACAACTTTTTGGTGATGTCGTTACCATTCTCCTTGATATACTTCATAGCAGCGGTATTATACAAAGAAGTCGAAGTAGGATAAATTAAGCGCATAGGATAAGCACCTGTCGCCAAGTTTGAAGCACCTGGATCTACCAAGTTACCTAGTTGATAACCATCAGACAAAGTACGCTCCATTGGCTTGTTACTAACTCGTACAGTAACAGCACCCTGAACTTCAGGATATCCTAAACGATTACGAGTAATCCAGCCATCATAAGAATTAGCGCCAGCATAAGTGAGCCAATATTGACGTGCTATACTCTTGAGCATATCTGTTTTATCAAATGCATATACACCATTTACAAAACTTGAGCCATCAAGTCCCCAACGGCTAAAACCAGCAAGCACACCTTTATTATAATACTCCTCTGCTTTATCTGTATTACCTAAACGAGCATAAGCCTCAGCAATCATCAATTCACATTCTGCCTCATTCATCAAGTATACAGGATCATCATAAGCCTGCTTAACACGTGAAGACTGAGAGATAGTAATTACAGACTGAGTACTAGGCTTTGTACCACAAGGAAGCCCCTCATAGCACTCATCCATATGTGCTATCAACAACTCTGGTGTATTATAGTCTGGATGCGCTTTTTTAGATGCAGCAGTCTGATTATAAAGATAAACTATGCGTGGATCTTTCTTTGCGAGAAGATACTCAACAAAAGTATGACAAGCACGCATATTCTCTGTGGTATTCAACTGACGAATATTAAATTCATATAATGGGTTAGCCTTGTTTGTAGCATCAACCCATGCTGTCCAAGCACAATCCTCTTCCAGCAAGCCGCCCTCAGCCAACAAGTTTTTAATATCCTCTTTATGAGCATCGAAATCCTTCAGATACATTTTCAGTTTCAAGCTCTTGGCAAAGCTGACCCATTTAGCCATACTTCCACCCAAGAAACAGTCTAAAGTACCACCTATAGGATAAGACTTCTCTGACTCTAATGCATCATTATATTTAGCAATAGCCTCATCAAGCATGTTAATAATACCTGGATACACAACAGTCTTACTATCCTCAAATATAGGATTTGGATTGTTATCAATATCCAAAGACTCACTAAACGGAATGTCTCCATAAGAATCGGTCAACACCAGATAGTTATAGGCCATCAATATTTTGGAAACCATCCAATAATTCCATACCTTTGCACCTTCTGCTGAAGCTACAGACAATTTCAAATCCTTCAAAGCATTGGCATAAGTATTATCCCACAAAGCCTTAACTGGAGGATAAGAGCTGCTTGTCGTTACCGCATAGTTAGCCAATGTATTATACTGGTTTGTACTATTACCCTGTGTGGCATACTGACACCAGAAATTTCCAGTTAATTGTCCGTAAAGTCCTAAAACTGCAACTGTTGAAGCCTCTGCAGAAGGGAACAGCTGCTTATAAGTAGCTGTTGTTGGGTAATCAGGATTGTAGTTGATATCCAAATAACCGGAATCGCTACAAGAAGTAACAGTACCCATTGTCAAGAGGGCTCCCAGCAATGCTGCGCTTAAAAATTTATATCTTTTCATATAAGAAATCTCCTTTAATTAAAATACAACCTTCAAGTTAATACCATAGTTGCGAGTTGAAACAGAACCCATTGTCTCACCAAACTCAGAGCTGATATCATTACCAAAGTTAGAAGACTCAGGATCGATATAATTCTGATGCTTAGGAGTGATAAGCAACAAGTTGTGGCCAACGAGACTCAAAGACAACTTCTGCATCTTCAATGCGCTTGTGATTGTCTTAGGGAAATCGTATGTCAAAGCCAACTCACGGAGTTTGAAGTAAGAACGGCTTACAACGAAATCACGACGCACCTCCGGGTTGTAACTATAGTTACCCTGAGCATAATTCATCTTCTCTGAACTAACAGGGATATTATTCTCAACATACTGTCCACCAACAACCTTTACAGAATGAGGATAGATAAACGCATCACGCTCATTGAATACTGTCTCTGTAGAGTTACCATTGAAGTGAGTGATATAAGATGTCTCAGAATACATTAATCCACCCTTATGCCAGTCACCAGTAGCTGCAAGGGTCAAGTTTTTCCACTTTAAGTGTGTGGTGAAGCCCATTACGAAATCAGGCTGAGAAGAACCGAGATAATCATATTCCGTAGAACTTGACTTTAAGAAACCATTGTTGTCTACCACCTTATAGCCATAATACTGACTATTCTTATCTGTCACCTTCTCTGTTGCAGGCAACTTGAAGATACCGATAGGCTCACCAACCTTCAATACGTAAGATACACCACGCATAGAAGAATACAAACCAGTACTTGTAGTACCTACAGGAATGGTATATTCATCAAGACCATCCCAAAGTTCCTTCACCTTACTCCAGTTCTTTGAGTATGTAGCCCCTACGCTCCATTCCCAATCCTTGGTACGGATAGGAGTAAAATTAACCATCGCCTCAATACCCTTGTTCTGAAGCTTACCCACATTACGGGTGTTCGTAGTATAACCTGTCTCAGGCGCCAAAGTAGCAGAGATAATCTGATTCTTGGTTGTACGATCATAGTAAGCCACATCGAAGCTCAAACGGTTGCCGAAGAATGTACCGCTCAAACCAAGTTCATACTCAGTTGTAATCTCTGGTTTCAAGTTTGTATTTGGCAAACGGTTATACTCTGTCAGACCTAACACACCAGAAATTGGCAAATATGTATAATAAGACTGGAATGGACGATAATATGAATTGGTCATATATACATCAGCATCATTACCAGTCTGACCTATAGCTGCACGAACCTTCAACAAGTCGATCTGCTTGATATTCTTCAATGCAGGAATAGCCTGGTTCAGAAGTACAGATACATTGGCACCGCCATAGAAGAAACTGTTATTACCAACAGGAAGTGTAGAAGACCAGTCGTTACGGGCAGAAAGGTTCAAGAAGGCCCAATCCTTATAACCAAGCTCTACCTGTCCCAAAAGTCCAATCAATCTTCTTTTCCATGAGGTTGCATCAGTAAGAGAATTGGAAATTGTATTATCCAAGGAATTCCATCCAGGAATTTCCAACTGCTCATTATAACCACCTACATTATCATAGTTTCTCTGGTTCAAGTTCCAACCTAAGGTTGCACCTACCGAGAAATCACCGAAAGTATGATTGCCGGTCAGCAAGAGGCTGGCGTCAATCTGTCCGCGCTGAGAACGATACTTAGAATAGTAACCCTGGTTACCTACAGTTGTACCATTACCAGTTGCCTGATAAGAACCCTCGGTATAAATAATACGTGGTTCGATGCGCTCGGTCTTATAATTGGTATAATCACCACCGAAACGGCCAATTACCTTGATATCCTTGGTAATATCGTATGACAACTCCAGCTTACCATAAATACGGTCGTCCTGGTAAGTAGAATAGAAGTTATCTACCATATAATATGGGTTGTTAGCATACAATGTATAGTAGTTATCTACATTATTACGCTCAAGGTTGTAATCCTTCATATCTGTGAAACGAACATCAGAAGCACCCTGGAGCAACTCCATATACATATCACGAGAACGGCGCATATCCTTGCGAACATAGTTCAGGGACATGTCCAGATGGAATCTGTCGATATTGGCGTAACCACGGAGTGAGAAGGTATTACGATGATATGTATCACCATCATTAGGAGTAATACCATTAGAACTTACATTACCATAAGATGCAACAATACCTACTTTCTCATCACCATAGCGGAGAGATACGTTGTTGTTCCATTCCTTACCTACCTGATAGAAGTCACGGATATTGTTCTTAACATAAGAAAAAGGCTTGGTTAAAGTCTCGCCGTTAGAAAGACCGGTAGAACCATACCAGTGCTCACGACCATCGAGACGAGGTCCCCAAGAACCGTTCTCCTCATTAGACCAGGAACCCCAACCTTGACCAAAGAGATTCTGAGTCATTGGCACACGGAGCACATCAGTAAATGTCAAAGAACCATCGTAAGTGATAGAAGCCTTCTTGTCACCCTGTGGCTTCTTTGTAGTAATCATGATAACACCATTGGCTGCACGGGAACCATAAAGAGCGGTAGCAGAAGCACCCTTCAATACAGTTACCGATTCAATATCCTCTGGGTTGATGTCGCCTGCACCACTACCAAAGTCAACAGAGTTATCACCCAAACGGTCATTGTTGATAGGCACACCATCAACAATATACAATGGGTTGTTGCTAGAAACAGAAGAAATACCACGAATTACGACTTTCTGAGAGGTACCTGTAACACCACCACCAGAAATCTGCACACCAGCCATCTTACCCTGAAGACCACTCATCAGGGAACCAGACTTAGCAACAGTCAACTCAGAAGCGTTGGCTGTGCTGGCTGCATAACCCAAAGTTTTCTCTGAACGTTTCATACCCAAGGCAGTAACAACTACCTCGTCAAGATTTCTAGCATCAGAAGCCAAAATGATCTTCATTTTAGCAGATGCTTTCATTGTTTTAGTCTGCATACCGAGGTAACTGATTTCCAAGACAGCATCCTTGCTGGCATTAGGAAGCGTAAAATTACCATCGACATCAGTCGCTGTTCCAGTCTTAGTTCCTACAATTCTAACTGATGCGCCAATTACTGGCTCACCATCTTCCTGAGAAATAACCTTACCTGTAACAGTAGTTTGAGCGAGGGCTATTCCTGTTGAAAGAATAAGCCCCCCATGAGCATGGTCAATCTTTTTACCATAATTCTCTCTCTTAAAAATTAAACAACTTACAAATATCGGGTGCAAAGATACATACTTTTTACTAATTAAACAAATTTTTAGCAAACAATTTGATATAAAATACCAACTTTATGGTACTTTATGTATATTTTTCGCATATTTTATTACTTTTCGTAAGCATTTTTGGTATTTATTCCCTCAAAAAGTAAATAACGAGAAGAAACTAGGTGTAAAAGGGAAGTTTTAAAAACAGAAAGGCAAACACGCCATTCGCTACAACAAATGACACGTTTGCCTTTATTATTTTATCAAAATGAAACTCGCCTATCAAAAAGGCTTCATCAGGATTACACCTTATTATATATAGGGAGTTATGAAAAAAAAGTCAATAACGCTGGGAATTTAAATCACGCCAAAATGGAGGAGCGCATTCTTAGCACCATCTTCATCCACATGAGTCGTAATGTAATCGGCTACCTGCTTGAGATTATCTCCCGCATTGCCCATCGCAACACCGGTGCCTGCCTCCCGGACGATGGAAATATCATTGCCGCCATCGCCGAAAGCCATGGTTTCCTCTATGTTCAAACCCAGATAATCAGCCATTGCATGCAAGCCCTTGCCCTTATCCGCATCGGCTGCCGTAATATCCGTAAAGGCAGGATGCCATCTGCCCGAGGTGCAGTTGCGGAGCGTAGGCATCAGGAGCGCCTCCTGCTCTACCGAACAGAAAGGAGTAACCTGCAGAATCTGCTCATCCCCCAGTTCATTCACATCGGTCAGGAAGATTTCACAATCCACCCCCAGTCCCTTGGCAAAGATTTCATAAACCTCGTCAGTATAATGATGGATAGCGAGATGATGCTCTCCTACGACGATTGCCGGATAATCATCACGGTCGGCTGCCTCGATTATCTTCTTTACATCTTCAGGAAGGATGGCGTGCTGGCTCACCACCTTATCGCCTACAAAACAGCGGGCTCCATTGGTGGTGATGTAACCGTCGATGAGATGTTCTATCTGACCGAGGTTGTTGATGATGAGTTGCGGACGACCGGTAGAAATATACACCTCTACCCCATTCTTCTTAGCCTGCTCCAAGGCATCTACCGTGCTCTGCGGAATCTTGTGGGTCTTGAAACTCACCAGGGTGCCGTCAATATCGAAAAACAATGCTTTTATCTTCTTATCCATACCAATATCTTCCATACCTTATTATATATATAATGCAAAATCGGCTCTGTAAGTACAGAAAAACCGATGCAAAAATACGAAAAAACAGATAAATGACAAAAAATATAAAGATTTATTAGATTTTACTTGCATCGAAAAGAGAAAATACGTATATTTGCCACATCTTTATGCCCGAGGAAACTCCGAGATAACGCATAGAGCAACTAGTAAATAAGAACGGTTATGAGTAAGAAGCCCTATCGGTTACTGGCATCCCTGTTGCTGATGCTCGTAGCGACGCTTACTTCATGCGAGAAGTTTTCGATTGACGAAACAACCGGAAAATCACGTGAGGCAAACGCCAATGTAACTATTCATGTGCAGAAAGTAGAAAACACCAATCTGTTGACGACCAAAGCAGCCGACAAGCAGATGGCTCTGAGCGATGTGTGCACCAGACTGACGTTTGCCATCTTTGACGGAGAGGAGAAACTGGAGTCGGCGAACCAGCTTTCTACCGACAACGGGTTCGGAACTGCCCATGTGAGTCTGGACGAAGGAGAATACCGCCTCGTGGTAATTGCCCATAACGGAAAGGGAAACTGCTCTATCAGCGCACCCGAGAAAGTAAAGTTTGCGAGCAACAAACTTACCGACACCTTCTATTATTACGGCAGGTTGAGTGTAACGGCAGATGGAGCCACCACCGACATCAACCTGAAGCGAGCAGTAGGTGCCTTCAAGGTACATATTACCGACGAAACCATTCCCGAAGAAATCAAGAGCATCAAGTTCTATTATACCGGTGGCAGCAGTACCCTGGATGCAACCACCGGATTCGGCTGCGTAAACAGTCGTCAGACCGAAAATTTCAGTATGAAAGACGGCGGCAGAGACTTTACCGTCTACACCTTCCCGCATGAAGAAGAGAAGAACATCAAGATGAGCATCAGCTTTCTGGATGCCGATGCAAAGGTGGTAAAGAGTTTTGAAAAAGCCGATTTGAAAATCCATCAGAACAAGGCAGCCTATACCGAGATTTCCATTGCTGACGGATTCAGTGGCGGAGACGACAGTACGGGTGGTGGAATAGGCATTACCGTAGACCCTACCTGGGGTGAGACAGAACGGGTGAATTTCTAAGAAACAGACGATTAAGGGATTACGGAAAACCAGAAGGTATGTTCTATTTTTCCACAATGCAATATATTTTTTGATTCTTAAAGATTTGATAAACAAAATTTCTTTGTCATTTAAGAATAATTCCATAAATTTGCATCCAATATTATATAATATTATAAACAAAGGATGAAAAAATATATAACTCTTATCATGCTGATGGGAGCATTGATTCCTGCCGGGGCTCAGGCACAAACGCTGAGCCTTGACAGTTGCCGTGCCATGGCGCTGCGCAACAACAAGCAGCTCAATGCCTCGAAGCTCAAGAAAGACGTGGCGTACAACATGAAGAAATCGGCACGTACCAAATATCTTCCTAAAGTAGATGCTTTAGGCGGTTACGAATGGTTCAGCAGGGAGATTTCGCTGCTGAACGACGGTCAGAAATCAACATTCAGCAATATCGGCTCTACCGTTACCGGAGGAATATCGGGAGGAGCCAGCAATCTGATGAGCCAACTTGTAAGTCAGGGAATGATTACCCCGGAGATAGCGCAGCAGATAGGCGGACTGATGAATGAGAAACTGGGACCCCTGCAGCAGCAAGGCAATGCGCTGGGAGAGAAACTGGTAGATGCTTTTCGCACCGACACCCGCAATATCTGGGCAGGAAGCGTGATGGTTCGTCAACCTATCTATATGGGTGGAGCCATCATTGCAGCCAACAAGATTGCAGACATCGGAGAGCAGATTGCAGAGAATGATCTCGACCAGCAGACCCAGAGCACGCTCTACAGCATAGACCAGGCTTACTGGCTCGCCGTTTCGCTGAAGCAGAAGCAGAAACTCGCCATCAGTTACCGCGACCTCGTAAAGAAACTGAACGAGGATGTTCACAAGATGATTCAGCAGGGAGTAGCCACCAAGGCAGACGGACTGAAGGTAGACGTGAAAGTGAACGAGGCTGAGATGCAGATTACTCAGGCAGAAGACGGGCTCGCCCTGTCGAAGATGCTGCTCTGCCAGCTCTGCGGCATTCCGATGAACCAGGAAATCACACTTGCCGATGAAGATAAGGAAACCTTGGCTTTATCAGGAACTCCTGTTGACACCGAGCAGCAGAGAGTAGCCGCACAGGATTCAGCGATGAACACCCGTCCAGAACTCCGCATGCTGCAGAATGCGCTCGACATCTCTAAAGAAGCTACCAATATGGTTCGCGCCATCAATCTGCCTCACGTGATGCTGACAGGCGGCTACATGATTTCGAACCCGAACGTATTCAATGGTTTCCAGAAGAAGTTTACCGGAGTCTGGAACGTAGGCGTGATGGTTCATGTTCCGGTATGGAACTGGTTTGACGGAGCCTACAAGGTGAGAGCCGCCAAGGCTGCCAGCAATATCGCCCAGATGAACCTGGATGATACGAGAGAGAAGATTCATCTGCAGATTACCCAAAGTCAGTTTAAGGTAAAGGAAGCCCAAAAGAAGCTCAACATGGCAATGAAGAATATCGCCAGTGCCGAAGAGAACCTGAGATGCGCCAACCTCGGTTTCAAGGAAGGCGTGATGGAAGTTACCGACGTGATGGCTGCACAGACTGCCTGGCAGAAAGCACAGAGCCAGAAGATTGATGCAGAAATCGACGTGAAGCTGACTCAGGTTGGGCTGAACAAGGCGCTCGGTATCCTGCAGTAATAATAATAACAAATTTAAATTCAGATTAAGCAAATGTCTAAGAAATCACAGCATAACAACATATTGCTCGCTGTAATCGGTTTTACAGCAGTAGTCATTCTCGTAGGCGTCATCGGTTTCTTCACTTTGGAACAGAAGGATGACACCATTCAGGGCGAGGTAGAAGTATCAGAATACAGAGTATCCTGCAAACTGCCAGGACGCGTAGTAGAACTCCGCGTTCAGGAAGGCGATTACGTTCATGTGGGCGATACACTCGCCATCCTCGAAGTGCCGGAAATGAAATCACAGGAACAGATGCTCCAGGCTACCAACGCTGCAGCCGAGGCTATGAAGGACCTGACGGATGCAGGTGCACGCAAGGAACAGATTCAGGGCGCTTACCAGTTGGTTCAGCAGGCTGAAGCTGCCGCAACCATCGCCAAGAAGACCTACGACCGCATGCAGAACCTCTTTAATGAGGGTGTAATCAGCGGTCAGAAGCGCGATGAGGCTTACGCAGCCTACAAGGCTACAGAGGCTCAGGTGGCTGCTGCCAGAAGTCAGTACGATATGGCGAAGAACGGCGCCCGCGAACAGGAGAAGCGCATGGCTGCCAACAACACCCAGGCTTCGAAGAGCGCTGTGGATGTAGTGAAGAATCTTCTGAAAGAAACCGTTCAGGTGGCTCAGTGCGAAGGCGAGGTAAGCAATGTCTATCCTAAGGTAGGCGAGCTTGTAGGCCTCGGTTCTCCTATCATGAGCATCTCCATCATGAGCGATATGTGGGGAACCTTCAATGTTCGCGAAGACCATCTCAAGGGTCTGAACAAGGGCGATGAGTTCACCGCTTATGTTCCAGCCTTCAACAAGGACATCAAGATGAAGGTTTACTACCTGAAAGACCAGGGCTCTTACGCTACCTGGAAAGCAACCAAGGATAATGGCGACTACGACCGCAAGACATTCGAGGTGAAGGCACGTCCTATCACAAAGATTGAGGGATTGCGCCCGGGAATGTCACTCATCATTAAATAACATCTATGTTTAAGAAATTATATCATATAGCCCTCAGAGAATGCGGCATCATGTGGAAGAATCCCATTTATCTCTTCTGCATGGTCATCTTCCCCATCGTGGTGGTGATTTTCTTCACCACGCTGATGAAGGGAGGAGTGCCTACCGACATGCCTGTGGGCATAGTAGATCAGGACAACTCCACCACATCGCGCCAGCTGGTACATAAGCTCGATGCCTTCCAGACCACCAAGGTAGTGGCTCATTACGAGAACATGGCAGAGGCAAGACATGCTATCCAGAAGAACGAAATCTACGCCTTCCTGCTGATTTCTGACGGAACGGAGGCAGGCCTGATGGCCCAGAAGCAGCCTAAGATTTCATTCTATTACAGCAGCGTATCTCTGGCAGCTGGCTCCCTGCTCTTCCGCGATCTGAAAACCATCTCTACCCTGGGAGGTGCGGCGGCAGGAATGGCGAAACTGTCGGCACTGGGAAAGACGAATGATGAAATCATGACCTTCCTGCAGCCTATCGCCGTAGACCTGCACATGATAGGTAACCCATACGCCAACTACAACTATTATCTTTCGAGCGTAATGGTGCCGGGACTCATCATGCTGTTCATCTTCCTGATTACACCTTATTCTATAGGTACGGAACTGAAGTTCAACCGGGCAAGAGACTGGATGCGGATGGCAGGCAACAATCCTTATCTCGCCATTGCGGGTAAGATGCTGCCACAGACGCTCATCTTCCTGAGTATCTTCCTGCTGTTCGAATTCTACATCTATTATGTATTACAGTTTCCACATCCGGGCGGCGCGCTGCCTATCATCCTGTTAGGCGTTCTGAGCGTACTCTCCTGCCAGTGTTTCGGCATCTTTGCCTTCGGACTGATGCCTTCATTGCGCATGTCGATGAGTATCTGTTCGTTGTGGGGCGTGGTGAGTTTCTCCATCTGCGGAGCCACCTATCCGCTCTTCTCGATGGATTCTCCGATTCAGTCTATCGGCCAGCTTTTCCCGATGCGCCACTATTACATGATTTACCAGATAAACATCTTCAATGGTTTCCCGATGGGCGATGCTGTGCTCCACTGGGGCGCAATGGTGCTGTTCTGTGCCCTGCCGATGCTCACTATCTGGAACATCAAGAAGGCAATGCTAGTATATAAATACCTACCATAATGAAGAAAAGTAGTTTATTATATAAGATTATCAATGGCATCTGGGATATGTGCTACATCTGGAAGACGGAAATGCGCAATGTTTTCCGCGATGAGGGTGTGCTCATCTTCTGCATTCTGGTGCCGCTGGGTTATCCGCTGCTCTACTCGTGGATCTACAACAACGAGGTGGTGAGAGAAGTGGATACGGCGATTGTGGATCTGAGCCACAGTCACAGTTCTCGCGAGTTTATCCGCGATTATGATGCTTCACCAGACGCCAAGGCTACCTATTACTGCAACAGTCTGGACGAGGCGAAGGAACTGGTGCGCAGACAGGCAGTTCACGGAATCCTTTACTTCCCTGCCGACTTCGATACGAAACTGAACCGGGGCGAACAGGCGCATGTGGGAGTTTACTGCGATATGAGTCTGATGCTGACCTATAAGGCGATTTATCAGACCTCGCAAGCCGTAGCCAGCCACATCAACTCGGGCATCCAGATAACACAGGCAGGAGGATTTACAGATAGAGACGACGAGATTACCACCGAGCCGCTCGCCTTTGATGAGGTTCCGATATTCAACACGACAGGAGGTTACGGAAATGCCATTCTGCCGGCTGTGCTGGTTCTTATCCTGCAGCAGACGATGCTGCTGGGCATAGGAATGGCAGCGGGAACTTCGAGAGAACTCAACAGAAACCGCGAACTCATACCGGTAAGCGAGCATTATGGCGGTATTTTCCGCATTGTTTTCGGCAAGGCATTGGTTTATTTCATGGTTTATGCCGTGATGGGAATGTATCTTACGCTGGTAGTTCCCAAGCTGTTCAGTTTTGTAAGTATGGTAACGTGGACCACCATTCTCGGTTTCCTTCTTCCTTACATTCTTTCGTGTGTTTTCTTCGGTCTGATGCTGTCGTGTCTGGTAAGATATCGTGAAAATGTGATGCTTCTGGTGGTATTTACCTCCGTTCCGTTGCTTTTTATGACGGGAGTTTCATGGCCATTGAGCAATATTCCGGGCTTTTGGCAAGGATTTTCGTGGGTTTTCCCATCCACTTTCGGCATCCGCGGGTTCCTCAGAATCAGCAGTATGGGTGCTTCGCTTTCAGATATTCTGCCGGAATTCAGAGCACTCTGGATTCAGACCGGCGTCTATTTCCTCGCTACCTGCCTGGTTTTCAGGCAACAACTGAGATCGGCAAGACTCAAGGCAAACCTTACTGCCGAAGTAGCAGAAGAAGAGGATGAGGCGGAAGAAATTGTTGATAGTTAAGAGTTTAGAGTTAAAAGTTTATAGCAATCTTGCTAACGGCTAAGCCCTATAAATTATAAACTTTCAACTATAAACTATAAAAAATGGGCTGTTAACTGTTAACCTGTTAACTCCTCTGATAAAAAAAAAAGCTAGGACTGCTTGAGGGCAATCCTAGCTTTTTATTTTATACCCTTATCAAATAGAATATTTACTACTAGTGTGTACTTACAATCTTGGTTGGAGCCTTCTCAGCATTTCTGCGGTTCACCACCGTTACTACGCTTTGAGCAAGGCTGAGGAATGCCTGACCGGTAATGGAATCAACCTTGGTAGCAGCAGGCGCACCATCATCACCACCCTCGCAGATGCTCTGAACGATAGGAATCTGGGCTAGCAGAGGCACATTCATTTCCTTGGCGAGGTTCTTGCAACCCTCCTTACCAAAGATATAATACTTGTTCTCCGGCAACTCGGCAGGCGTAAAGTAAGCCATATTCTCGATAAGTCCGAGGATAGGCACATTCACCTTATCATTCTGATACATGTCAATACCCTTTCTCGCATCGGCAAGCGCCACCTGCTGAGGCGTACTTACAATAACTGCACCCGTAATGGAAAGCGTCTGGAGCAGCGTAAGATGAATATCGCTTGTGCCAGGAGGCGTATCGAGGATAAAGTAATCCAACTCACCCCAGTCAGCATCAGCAATCAGCTGCTTCAGGGCAGAACAAGCCATTCCACCGCGCCACAGAGTAGCCGTAGTAGGACTTACGAAGAAACCGATACTCAGAAGCTTCACGCCATATTTCTCGACAGGTTCGATGAGGTCTCTGCCATCCTTGTGAACAGAATAAGGACGCTCCTCCTCCACACCGAACATCTTAGGCATTGAAGGACCGAAGATATCCGTATCGAGCAAGCCTACCTTATAGCCCAACTTAGCCAGGGCAATGGCGAGATTGGCAGAAACGGTACTCTTGCCTACTCCACCCTTACCAGAGCTCACAGCGATGACGTTCTTCACCTGTGGCAGCATCTTTCCCACCTCAGGACGAGGAGCCGACTTGAACTCAGTAACGATTTCCACCTCTACATCTTTCGAAATATGATAATGGATGGCAGCCTCAGCCGCCTTCACCGTACTCTTGAGGAAAGGATCCGTATCACGAGGAAAGAGAAGAACCACCTTCACCTTCATACCATTGATGCTAGGCGTATCTGCCAGCATCTCGCTCTCTATGAGGTTCTTCTTGGTGCCTGGATAAATCACCGTAGCAAGCGCCTCTTCAATCAATTTTGGATATAATGTCATCATTTCTTTTTATTTATTTGGTGCAAAAGTAACAATAAATAATGTAATAAGCAAATAAAAACTAAATAATTTCAGATATTAAACACTTTTATGTATCTTTGCAAATTGCAGAAATGTGTAGTTTCAGCAAAAAGCGAATCTACAACCGAACAGACAAAAACGGAAGAAAAATGAAATATAAAAAGATTATATTAGGCGTAGCCTTGGCTCTGGCCTGCTTCTCTAGCCTGAATGCCAACGCGCTGACCGAAACCAAAGTGAAGAAGACGGAAACTCAGACCGCAGCACCCAACGTTTACTGGACCGACGGCTACGGAAGAGTATCTTATACCACCAACTCTATCATTTCGCCGGTAGTAAAAATTGCCCTCAAGGAGTTTGCGGGCGATATGAAAGCCGTAACCGGATTCGATGCGAAAGAAAAATCAGGTGCTCCGATACAGATTTACCAGCTCGACCAGCTCACCAACAAGGAGTTTTCGGCAGTAGAAAAACTCGGTGCGCCGCTGCATCTTATTATCACCGCAAAGGATGCTTTCTACATCGGTACGAGGAAAGGGAAACTCATCGTTATCGGAAGCAACGCCCGCGGAACGGCTTACGCCATCATGAAACTCTCTGAGCTGGCTGGCGTTTCGCCTCTGGCGGCATGGAACGACCTGCAGCCTGCTCAGCGCAAGAGCCTCTATACACCCGTAGACCAGCAGTGGATAGAGGTTCCGAGAATAGAATTCAGAGGACTTGCCCTGAACAACAGCCAGTGGATGAAACCGCAGAACTACAGCCGCATCGCCCGTCTGATGCTGCGCCTGAGAGCCAATACGCTGTGGCAGGTAGACGGCAGGCACGAGGCTGCTTACAACAAGGCTGTGGTAGACAGTTTCGACATCTGCGTGGCGGAAAACTACAAGGTGACGGAGTTCGTGGGCAAGAAGCACAAGAAGAAACACCGCAAAACCATCGAGAATGTGAAGCTGGTATGCTCGGATGCACAGATGGAGATGAGCAATCTCTCGCCGGGTCTGCTGCTCGAAATGCTCAACAGCAAGGATTATCTGGAGAGCAAGAATGCCCAGCACGGCAAATCGCACCGCTCTGCCGCTCACAACGACGAAGACTGTGCCTGGATAGCCAACATTACCAATCCGAAGCAGTCAACCTTCCAGCTAGCCATGATGATGAATCTGGCGTGGAATAAAAATGCCCTGAAAGCGGGTTGCAAGACGTATATCCAGAACACTCTCAACGCCTTCTTTGGCGCCATTACGGGCAAGAAAATCATGCCTCTGATGGAAGAATATTACCGTCTTACCAGCATCCGCCATTCCGCTTATATGGCGATGCCTTACGGCGATACTGAGTTTCATTCAGGCGAATTCGGCAACGAACTGGAGCGTTTCCTCTACCGATACGACCTGTTGAAGGCGAAGACTGAATCCATCGAGCGCATGCTGCCTCAGAACCAGAAAGACGGTTTCTTCGAGGTAGTAAAATATCCGATATTCCTGGCTGCCTTCGTAGCCGAAAAGGAGCTGGAGGCACAGGAAGCAAGACACATCGCCCGTCCGGGACTGTTTAATAAAGACGATGAGGCGAAGGCAGCAGCAGCTGTGAGCATCGATGCTTACAACAAACTGAAGCAGCTCAATGCCTACTACAGTCGCATCAGAAACGGCAAATGGAAGAATTTCATCCTTACCAACGGAACAGAGATGCAGGCTCCGCAGATTCCGGGCACACTGCCTGCTGCCGACATCAAGCGGCTGAAAGCTGATGCCTTCGACCGCAGCAACGATCTCAAGCCGCTCTCTGTAGTTACCGGCGACATCATTGCCAAGAATGCCTGGGAATGGAGCAAGGCTACTGAATCGCCGCTTGCCCAGGCTGCCGTAAAAGGAGCCGAGAAGATTACCATCCGTCCGCTTTTAGGCCACAGCGGCAAGGCTGTGAAATTGCCGAAGGGAGCCAGTCTGAGCTATGATTTCTACTGCGACAAGAGCGGTGATGCGCGTTTCACTATCGCCGCAATTCCTTGCTTCCTAAACGCTGTAAAGAACATGAGGGTGAGTGTGAGCATAGACCATGGAGAACCGGTAATCTGCCAGTTGAAGGAGGTTTATAACTCAAAGGACTGGAAGTTTGACCTGTGGCGCGGCCAGACGCTGAAGAGTTTCTATGTTACTTTGCCCGACGGCAGCCATAACGTTACCATCAAGGCTTTAGACGATAATGTGATGATTGACCAGTGGGTTCTGGATTACGATGTAGACAGAGAATATTACGTATTCCCAGTTGCAAAATAAGAGGCTTTTCTGCAGTTTTTCAGGCTTAAATGAAGACCAGGCTGAGGCATAAATGATGACCGGGCTGTGGCTTAAATGATGACGGGGCAGAGGCTTAATTGAGGGCTATCATGAGGCTTATCATGTAGCTTTTCATGAGGCTTTTATGATGCTGAAATGTGTTAAGAATCCTAACTCGCTCTAAATTGGACTTTGATTGAAAATCAAGAAGTTGGGCGTTTGCCTATATTATATAGGTAACAATATGGAAACGAGCGGACTTCTGCTCGTTTCTGTATTTTGCAATATGCAAAGAACGCCTTAATTCGGGGACAAAGATACGATATTTTTCTAAATCTCGCATAGCTTACAAGGAGAAAAACTTGGAAATTAGAACTTTTTACGTTAAAATCCATATTTGACAAGCAGATTTTGAAGAAAATATTTGGAGTTTCCATCCACAAAGAGTATTGTTTGCAGCAACAAATCCCACCACGCCTCTCAACGATGCGTACCACGGTGGAACTTCGCTTTTTATAAAGGGTATATGGATTACGACAAACAACCTATAAACGTAGATGAACAGGTTGCCTTGCTCCAGAACAGAGGGCTGGTGATAGAAGAGAGAGCCTGCGTAATAGGCAAACTGGAGAACGAATGCGTAAAGGCATTCCTCGACCACGAGGAAGAGATTCTTGCCGGCACCTTCGAGGGAGCCCTCATCGACCACATCTCGGAGCACGAGCGCAATGCCTACATCACCTGCACCCAGGTTTCGAGAAAGAAGATTTATGCCAGCAAGCCCGTTCTCGACATCGAGCTTTCGGGTTACAAGATCATGGCTACGCTGATGGAGGTATTCATCGATGCCGCCGTCAACCCGTCCCGTTTCTACTCCAAGCAGCTTCTGCGCCGGGTAAGCAGCCAGTACGATATTTGGTTGGAAAGTCTGGAAGAGCGAATCATGGCAGTATTGGATTACATCAGCGGCATGACGGATATCTATGCCTTAGATATTTATCAGAAGATCAACGGAATAAGTCTGCCGATAGTATAGAAACAAAACAGGCGTTTCTTATATTTTTGCGTAAAAGTGTGTTAAATAAAGAAAGATAATAGGAAGAAGAATGCAATAATAGGGGGAGAATAATGTTTTATAAATAGAGGATGGGCAAAGCGCCTATCATGTATAACTCATAAAAACAACAGTTTATGAAAGCAAAGATTTACTTTTTGGCAATGGCTTTCGTCGCTCTCTTGATGGTAGGGTGTAGCGATGATGATGGTATTCAACTCACACAGGATGAAATCATTGGTGATATTAACACAGGCAAACAAGTGGGTATCAAGGGCAATAGCCTTGTCATATATACCACCCAGGGTGCCCGCGTGAATGTGCAAGGAGCCAAGGGCAAGATTTCGGCACAGTCTTCTGATGAGAAAGTAGTCACTGTAACTTGCATCCATGAGACGGGGCAGTATGGTAAGGATGAGCGTATTAGCTTGTCTGCTATCGCTGTGGGAAAGGCTATTGTTACAGTGACTGATGAAGATGGTAATGAGGCAAAACTTGCCGTGGAAGTCAAGGATGTTGAGACGTTATGGAAGACTACACAAGTATTTAGTGGTTATCAAAAATATTGTAAGGTGGAGGGTGTTTCCAAGGAAGATTCTTTGGTGATAGCATCGGATGCGATAGCAAGTAAGCCTTATGAAGCTGTTAAATTCAAGAGCCGTGGTGATGTATTTACAGTATCCCGAATCCAGTTCCTTGCTGGTGGAAAGGTGTTGGTGGATGGGTATTATACTACTACGTATAATGAAGATCACAGTATACTTTATTTCGAGGTTGGAGATGGTAAAGGCGGAACTTTGGAGAATTTCTATTTGAAACCAAAAGAAGGCTCGCTTTTCTTCTGGGATTTGACAGATAAATATAAGGAAGCTTATCCGCAGGTAACAAAGGTGGAGTTAGTTTGGGCAGCTGCTCAGCATTTTTAAGTTTTCTTCATATTAAAAGGGTCGCTTCAAAATTCATTCTCTTATTCGCTTTCGGGTGCTTTAGGGCTTTATGTTAAAGTTTCCATCACAGCTAAACTTTCTAGAAAGAAAACGGCAGCAGACATTGATGGAAACTTCACAATTGAAGTGGAGCCAAAAGATACAATCACCATAAAGTTCATTGGTATGCGAGACAGAATCATCAAACTCTCTGAAATGAATTTCGAAAAACTCAATGTCATCACTTTGACAGAAAGTGGAGGACTCATGGGTGAAATTGTTGTTATCAAAAAAGGACATAAGCATAAAAAAAATAAACTATGGCAAGAGGACGTTATATTTGCAACACTCTCAAAGCTATCCGCAAGCAGATAGCGGATGCAAATGGGATTGACTATTCACCCGAAGAATGTCATTTCAATGGTGAATGCAAGGGTACTTGCCCAAAATGTGAGAAAGATGTGAAAAATTTGGAACATGAATTGCGACTTAGGAAGAAAGCAGGAAAGACTATAAAGGTCGTAGGGGTAGCATTGGAAATGACAGCTCTTGCAACATCTATTATGTCGTGCTCTACACAAAAAGGATATTACAACTCTACCCCTCCACTACCAAAGAAAGTTATTCCGATTCACTTCCAGGAATATACATCCAAAGACTCCATCCTGCTAAAAGAAAGAGAAACATTGAATAAGAAAGGAGTACTTTTTGTCCAAGGGCATATCATTGACGAAAAAACAAAAGAACCGATTTGTACAGCTTTCATCACAGCTAAACTTTCTGGAAAGAAAACGGCAGCAGATATTGACGGAAACTTCACCATTGAAGTGGAGCAAGGAGACACCATCACCATTAAGTTCATTGGTATGCAAGACAGAATTATCAAACTCTCTGAAATGAACCTCGAAAAGCTCAATGTTATCACTTTGACAGAAAGTGGAGGACTCACTGGAGAAATAGTTGTTGTAAAAAAAGGACATAAGCATAAAAGAAAATAAGCAATGGTAACAAGAGGACGTAACATATGCAATACCCTCAAAGCAATCCGCAAGCAAATAGCGGATGCCAATGGGATAGACTATTCACCTGAAGAATGTAATTATAAGGGTGAATGTATGGGAACTTGCCCTAAATGTGAGCAAGATGTAAGAGACTTGGAATATGAGCTGCACCTCAGACAAATGGCTGGAAAAGCCATTAAGGTAGCAGGCATAGCAGCAGGACTTGTCGCTATGACAGCTTGTTCGGATGGAAAGGTACAAAGAATATCTTCGGATGCTACTAAAAGTGAACTTAATATAGTGAAAAAAGAAGAGCCTAAACCTGGAGACAGACAATTGGAAGGAGATATCTCGCACAAATGTTTCTAAAAAACGTTTGAAAGTAATGTCACTGGTTTCTTTACCAGTCGCATTCTGCCATGCTTCACGTGCTTTGGACACACTCTGACGGTCTTCCTCAATTGCCATGCGGACTGCTTCTTCATCAGAACAATCCATAATAGGCTTTCGTCCCTGACCAGGACGTGTCTCCAAGCCTTTGATGCCATTTTCTTCATAACGTTTGACCCATGCGTAGACAGTAGGTACTGTTACCTCAAGCATTTCTGCTATTTGGGGAGCTGATTTACCTTCTGACTTCAGCAATATGGATTTGCATCTGATACGAAAACTATGAGTAGGGCCATTATGATAGCCTTTCTCTAATTTGAGGCGATCAACCTCTGATAATTCAAGTACTTTTATTGGTTTCATAATTCTTTTTTCAATAAAACAGAAAATTAACCATATTAGTACTGATATATATAAATAATTTAGATCACTTACTTATTAATACGTATATTTGTAATATTTTAAATTGGAATGAATATGAATGCAAAATTTTATAGATTTATAGTCAAAGGGAACGACAAAAAAGGAGGAGTGCTATATTCTCCTAAAAGTTGGCCATATCCTATAGCGGTCGATGGACAAGAAGTCAAAAATTGGGAGTCTCTTGTTGTTGAATTAAAAGACGGAATTTATAGACCATTTCAGTTATGTGTAGGTGGAGCCAATATGGTTAATCAAGATTTGAAAGACTTATTGCAGTCTTTTATAGGTATTAGTAATGACGTTGAATTTTTACCGGTTAGAGCTATAAGTGAAATATATGGCGAACAAACGTACTATATTATGCATTTTAAAAAGATTTTTGATGTCATAGATACTAAAAATACTTTATATGTTGAAGGGACAGATTCTGTTATAAAATTGAAGCTTGACTATAATAAGGTAAAAGATTTAAAGGTCTTTAATTCACAGCCAGCTATAAATGATATCATCGTATCTGATGAAGTTCGTAAAAGCATACGAAAAAATAAGCTTGATTTAGGGTTGGAATTTATGCCTGTGTATTGTGGAGGGGAGTGATTATATGGAAGAGGAAATAAGACATTGGATTCAGCAAATCAATGATGAGACAATATTGCCATCTGATATTGTCGCGTTCAATTTTGGACTTTTTGAATCTGAAGAAGGATATTGCATTTATTTGACTGGTTCAAAATTTTATGATGAATCTGATGATGATTGGGCTTGTGATATAGATTTTGAGCCAAATAGAAAATATTTAATGCTCGCCTCTGGGAGTATTCAAAATATGAACTGGAAACAAATTCTATATAAGGTCAAAAATATTATTTTCAACTTCATTACAGCAAATGCCTACAAGCTACCCTTGTTTAGTGATGAGGCTAAATATGCAGAAGAAGAAAATAGAAAATTAGGAGAGATTCCAAGAAATCCTCGAATGGAAATAACAAAAGAGCGAACTTCAAATGATAGGAAAGGTACCACATCCAAGAAATCAAAAAAAGGCAATACCGCTTTAATGCAATCAGCTGTTGATACAGACTCCATAGAAAACAGCAATATATTTGGTGTTGTAGAGGAGATGCCTTCATTCCCAGGTGGTATGGCTGCATTGATGAAATACATCAAGGATAATCTACGCTATCCAGAAATTTGTAGGGAAGGTGCTGCTATGGGCAGAGTTCATGTTGTCTTTATTGTAAACGAGGACGGAAGTTTGAGTGATATAAAGGTAATTAGAAGCATTAGCCCTGAACTTGACAAGGAAGCCATTAGGGTTGTGAAAAGTATGCCAAAATGGAATCCTGCAAAACAAAATGGCAAAGCTGTGAAAATGAAATATGTTGTTTCTGTAAATTTCAGACCTGAATAAGATGAATACAGCTCCACTTATCTGTATCGACCGTCATCGCCTTACAATTGACGGTGAGGGGGTTACTACGCTCGTAGCATTTCATGGTTGTCCTCTTCATTGCAAGTACTGTCTCAATCCCCAATGCCTTGATGCTGACGGCGTATGGCAGGAGGTGGATACAGAACTGCTGATGGCGAACGTGGAGATGGACAACCTCTACTTCTTAGCTACAGGAGGCGGCATCTGTTTTGGTGGAGGTGAACCGCTTCTGTGGAGTTCATTCATAAAGGAGTTTTGTGAACTATGCCCAGAGGGATGGCACTTTACGATGGAGACGAGTCTAAACGTACCTCGCCATCACTTGGAGAAAGTCACCCCATACATTGACTCCTTTATCATCGACATCAAGGACATGAATCCTGCCATCTATCAAGCCTACACTGGTAAGCCCAACCGGCAAGTTATCGACAACCTTGTCTGGCTCAACACTCATGCCAAACATAAAGACAAGATCATCCTTCGTCTCCCCATAATCCCCAAGTTCAACACCGAAGATGACAGGAAACACAGTCGCCAAGTCTTAATAGAATTAGGATATGAGAATTTTGATGAATTTGAATATGTTATTAGAAACAAATAAACAGTTTTAATTATATGTCCCAATGAAATGGATTTGAATGTAAATTCCATCTCATTGGGGTATTGGATAAAAATTATTGGTAATTTTTAATAGTACGTTTTATGCTATTAGACTCTCTGCGAAGTTCATTAGCTACACTGTCTTTGTATGCAGCCATCCGTACCATTTCATTGTATTTGAGAACAGAATCTTCGTAAGCTGCAACACGATTTTTGACATAGTCTATGACATTTTCGTCTCTGTTTACAGAGAAGTGCTTCTCTATATATAAGATGTTTGGGTCATCAGCAGACAGAACCATCTTCAAAGCTCTATACTTCAAGTCTGCCTCCTCCCAATCTTGGTGCTCTCGCCATTGGGTGAGGTTGCCCCAAATGGAGAGAACGAGAGATAGAGCCAAGCCGCCAATGAAAAGAAGAACATACTTTGATGTAGGCTCGAAGCGATGGGTTACAATCTTCTTTTGAGGAGAATTGTTCATCACTTCAAGTTTATCTTGCAATGCTTTTAAGGAAACATCATTCCCTTGTATCATCTGCTTGACTGCATCAACCAAGAGCTTGCTTCGCTGCTCATTTTTGCCGAGTTCAGCCTTGATAAGGTCAACAAAAACAACAATGGCATCTCTTAATTTGGATATTTTACC
>OGEC01000627.1_pt1 | contig 25750 bp, 23 predicted proteins | sample 1570551 | NCBI WGS metagenome assembly OGEC01 (sample SAMEA2582127, study PRJEB24529) | metagenome | biome: Human gut stool | place: China | collected 2011 | reverse complement strand
ACGTAGAAATGATGGGATTCCTGGGAATTGGTAACAACCCGATGGTAGGTTGTACAGTAGCTTGTGCAGTTGATGTAGCTCAGGCTTTGAGCAAATAATCCAAGTTAATTACTACATATTAAATCCCTGTAACTGATAAAGTTATGGGGATTTTTATTTTCAATAAGTTCGTTCGTTGAACTGCTGACTTACTTCTCTCCTACCTTTCTAAATCAATCAAGAATATTACAAATAATTGGCTGAATTTACTGCATGAATTTGGCTCTTTAGGTCGTAAGTGGGGTGCACGATTAGAAGTTAGTTTAGGGTAAATTGGGGCTGAAATAGCAGATATTTTGTGACTTATTTATGACCATTTTATTGTTTTCACACAAGTGGTCATATAGTACACCATAACAAACTAAATTACAGATAGATATAGCCATTTAAAGGACTTCCAAATGTCTAATTTTAATTGATTAAACAATGGAAAGAAGTTCATTCGCTGTTCTCTTCTTCATAAGAGAAAGCAAAGTTAGAAAAGATGGTAACGCACCTATTTAAGCCAGCATTACCATAAATGGAGAAAGATGTTTTTTCTCTACAGGCAAGAAAGTAAAAGCTACTACTTGGGATAAGACAAGCAATTAGTAAAGGGTAAAGACGAATAAACTATAAGCCTCAACAACTATCTTAAATCAGTCAAAGCTAAACTGTATGAGAAAGAAGCTGAATTGTTAGACAAAGGGTTCGTTATTACAGCCCAACCGCTATATAATGCTTACTTTGGTAAAGTAGAGTGCTTAAAGGAAAGAAGCCTATTGAGCATATTGAGCAATTGGAAGCACACAATGCAGAGCGTAAGGCGATGGTAAGTAAAACTGCTATTGTGTTTGAGTACACAGCCAGATTGCTCAAAGAGTTCATTCTACAGAAATATAATAGAAAGGATTTATACCTAAGATATGAAAGAAGCAAAGGTTTACTTTGGTACTGCCTATTACTTCAAATTAGAACGAGAAAAGAAAGATTTACTATTTACTAATGATATTCAATCTGCTGCCAATGAATATACCAATAAACTACCTCAACAGGAAGCGCCTAATATCTAAAGAGTATGCAACGACTAACAAATCCATACTAATATTGACTCCTTCTAATCTGTATAGGCTCTTTTGTCTATCCCTGTATAGAAATAATAGGTATAATATCAAAATGAGACTAAAAGACCTTGCCAAGTTTACAGGAGAGAAAGAAAGTGCATTAAAACAGTTCAATACTGACATTAAAGGTATAGTTTCCATTAAAGAATACTATTTACCAACAGCACACTCCATTTACACTATTAGGAAAAATAGATATAACTTACCAGATTTAGAGACTCACTTTATAACGTTATCAAAGGAGTTTACTCAAGTCAATGTACCTATTAAAATCAAAGGATATTACATTAAGCTCTTACTTATAGCAGAGAATAATATTATTAGCTTGCCCAATAGTAAATAGGCAGTCTACTTAAAATGAATAAAGACACTGTTCAAAAATACAATGTGGATTTACAAGAATTAGGTTTATTGCGGTTGCTATCCAATGGAGTAAAGCTAACACCAGATAATCTACTATTAAGTAATGATAATGCAAAACCCAAATTAGTCTGGAATGAAAGTAGCCAAAATCCATTACCCAACATAACTCTAAACTCAAGAAACTAAGGTAAACGACTTATTTATACCTATCCATTAGCACTTAATGGAGAGATACGGATAAGTCGTTAACAGCTAAATTCTTATAGCATAAGCTCTTAAAGTGGCAAAATCCTAATAGCATTGAGCGAACATATACAACCCACCCCTAAATTCCTCTTGCCTTTTTAAAACAAAGGATTGCTTCTTCCAAGATTATCCCTATGTAAAATATAGCATTAAAGAATAAACTAGTATAACAATGGATTTTAATGACAAAAGGAACTATAAATAGGATTGAATTAATATCTTTGCAAAATTAAGATTAAAATGATATGGATTCACAATACGTACTTAAATATTTAAAGGATAAAAATACAATCGCCACAGAAGCATGTACTTCTATGAAAATGGTCATTGATTATAACATTACACCTAAGGAATATTTAAGCTATGCTAAACTTGACCTTGATGAGCAATATGGACATCATTTAATCAACGCTTTATGTAATGCTAAACGTGCATTTCATTGCCAATTAGATATTATATTAAAAAACCTAGCAAGAAAAACAGCTAATAGTTTTCTTAGCAAAAAGAAGTTGTTAGAAGAACTAGGAATTATTACCCCTAGAATATTAGAAAAATTGAATAGGCAAAGAAATATATTGGAACATGAGTATACCAAACCTAGTCTAGAAGAAGTTTCAGACTTCTTAGATATAACTGAGCTATTTATTGAATACACAAACAAATATGTCTATACACTAAAGTGTAATTGTTCTTTTGAAAATGTCACAATGGAAATACCAAGTTTAGATATTTCTTATAGAACAGAAGATGGGGGAATTGAAATACTTTATATTGATGATACAAAACAAATAAGAAGACCAATTATAGATGCGAAGGATATTAATCGTAAAGAGATATTAAGGCTTTATTTGAATTTTGCTTATGAAGATTACTGGGACTGGGAGTAATGTAAAATAAACTGTGTCATGCATTGTTTTTTAAATAAAAGAAGAATTTGATTTTGAAAGCATAAGAACAAGGCTATAGAACAGTTAAAGGCTGGTAAGCCATTGTTGGGTAAGGATGGTACCTTTGGCCATTCCCAGACCAAAGAGTTTTTCCCTAAAAAACACCTCTCCTTTTCTCTATCATTTCCCTAATTCTATTTTCAGTATTATAACTTATCCTAATCTCACTACGAAAATCAATGCATTTAGATTACAAAATATAGAATAAGTCTTTCTTTTCTGTATATTTGCGCCCGGTATTTTAGATGCAATTCCGAAAAGTCGTAAGTTTTCGGAGTCATTTTATACTTCCCCCACTTAAGAACTTACTTATTTAGACAAAGTTAATGAAACAAATCAATGCAGTAATTACAGGAGTTGGAGGATATGTACCCGATTACATCCTGACTAATGATGAGATATCCAGAATTGTAGATACCACCGATGAATGGATCATGGGGCGTATCGGCATCAAGGAAAGACGTATTCTGAATGAAGAAGGTCTTGGCACTTCATACATGGCACGTAAGGCTGTGAAGCAATTGATGCAACGTACAAAAAGCCATCCGGATGACATCGATCTGGTAATTGTCGCTACAACCACTCCCGATTATCGGCTTCCTTCAACAGCTTCCATTCTGTGTGAAAGAGTGGGATTAAAAAATGCATTCGCCTTTGATATGCAGGCAGTATGCAGTGGTTTCTTATATGCTCTGGAGACCGGAGCCAACTTTATCCGTTCGGGAAGATACAAAAAGGTCATCATAGTTGGTGCCGATAAGATGTCATCGGTGATAGATTACACCGATCGCGCCACCTGTCCTATTTTTGGTGATGGTGCAGCAGCTTTTTTACTGGAACCTACTACGGATCATTTAGGCATTATAGATTCTGTTTTAAGAACAGACGGCAAAGGACTCCCTTTTTTACATATGAAAGCCGGCGGCTCCGTATGTTCTCCTTCTTATTTTACGATAGACAATCACATGCACTATCTCTATCAGGAAGGCCGTACAGTATTCAAATATGCTGTAGCCAATATGTCAGATGCTTGTGAATCGATTATTGAAAGAAATCAGCTAACGAAAGACCAAATCGACTGGGTTATTCCCCACCAGGCCAATCAACGCATTATCAATGCTGTCGCCCAACGCCTGGATATGCCATTAGAAAAAGTCATGATCAATATCGAACGCTATGGCAACACCAGTGCCGGCACACTTCCATTATGTATATGGGATTTCGAAGATAAGCTCAAAAAAGGTGATAATTTGATCTTTACCGCTTTCGGAGCCGGATTTGCCTGGGGAGCCGTCTACGTGAAATGGGGATATGACGGAAAGATAAATAACGCCACCAGCACACAAGCTTAGCCACAGAAAGTCATAATCACGCCACCGTCAACATCAGATAGCTTTTTAAAGCAAAATAGCCCAAAGTGCTTTTTTGCAAATACAAAGGAACCTTATGCCGTTTTTTTTGTTATTTGCTGATAATTAAATGCATTAAGATGATGGAAAATGGCGTAATGATGCAGTATTTTGAATGGAATCTGCCAAACGATGGAAAGTTGTGGAAACAATTAAAAGAAGACGCATCACATCTACATAAAATCGGTGTGACAGCAGTTTGGATTCCGCCTGCTTATAAAGCCGACGAGCAGCAAGATGAAGGTTATGCAACCTATGACTTGTATGATCTTGGCGAGTTCGAACAAAAAGGAACCGTAAGAACGAAGTATGGCACAAAAGATGAATTGAAAGAAGCGATCGACGAGTTACATAAAAACCACATTTCAGTATATCTGGATGTAGTACTCAACCATAAAGCCGGAGGTGATTTCACTGAAAAATTTATGGTTGTGGAAGTCGATCCCCATGACAGAACCCAAGGATTGGGAAAGCCGTTCGAGATACAAAGCTGGACCGGATATAGTTTCCATGGACGCAAGGATAAATATTCTGATTTCAAATGGCATTGGTATCACTTCTCCGGAACCGGTTTTGACGATGCCAAAAAGCGGAGCGGCATCTTCCAGATACAAGGAGAAGGTAAAGCATGGAGCGAGGGTGTAGATAGCGAAAATGGAAACTATGATTTCCTGTTATGTAACGATATCGACCTGGATCATCCGGAAGTAATTGCCGAACTGAATCGCTGGGGAAAATGGGTTTCCAAAGAACTGAACCTTGACGGAATGCGTTTGGATGCCATCAAGCACATGAAGGATAAGTTCATCGCACAATTTCTGGATGCGGTAAGGAGTGAAAGAGGAAACAACTTTTACGCTGTAGGTGAATACTGGAACGGAGATCTGAAAACACTCGATGCATACATAGAATCTGTGGGCCATAAAGTCAACTTATTTGATGTTCCGTTACATTACAATATGTTTCAGGCTTCACAAGAAGGCAAAAATTATGATTTGCAGAATATCTTGAAGGGCACATTGGTCGAACATCATTGCGATTTAGCAGTCACCTTTGTCGACAATCACGATTCACAATTGGGCAGTTCGTTAGAATCACAAATAGAGAACTGGTTCAAGCCACTGGCCTATGGTTTGATATTATTGATGAAAAACGGTTATCCCTGCCTGTTCTATGGAGACTATTATGGTGTAAAAGGCGAAAAGTCTCCCCATGCCCCGATCATTGATATTTTACTGAATGCAAGGCGAAAATATGCCTACGGTGATCAGATCGAATATTTCGACCATCCTTCTACCATTGGTTTCATCCGTACGGGAGATAAAGAACACACCGGCTCCGGCCTGGTCTTTTTAATGTCAAATGATGAAGCCGGTAGCAAAATGATGAATCCGGGTGAGGAACATGAAGGTGAAGTATGGCATGAAATCACCGGAAGCATTCCCGAAGAGGTCACTTTAGATGAGAAAGGAAACGGAAAATTCTCTGTTAATGCCCGTAATATTGCCGTTTGGATAAAGAAAAGTTAAAATGGAAATTCATTCGGAGAGAAAGAAAAAGCTTAGCTTACCCCTACTGTTCAAAATAATAAAAGATACAGTTTGGGGATTTATAGACGACAGCGTTATGAGGCTGAGCGCTTCATTGGCTTATGCGACATTGTTTTCAATTATCCCTTTTCTTTCTCTCCTGGTCACTGTCGGAGTCTTTTTCCATATGGATTTGGCCAACCAGCTTTATGTACAGTTACAACCCATTGTAGGACCGGAAATCACCGAAGCACTTCGCTCCATTATAGAAAATGCAGAAAATACAGATTCTTCCAGATCTGCTGCCATTGTCAGCTTAGGCATTTCTATTTTCGGTGCTACCACTATTTTTGCAGAGATACAAAGTTCATTGAACACAATTTGGGGAATAAAAGCTGTTCCTAAAAAAAGCTGGCTCAAGTTTATCAAAAACAGAATACTCTCTTTTTCCATAATACTTGTATTTGCTTTCATCCTTCTGATTACATTTACCATCACCAGCATCATCGGAGAATTGAGTAAAAAGTTTATGGTTAATTATCCCGAAATAGCCGGGTCATTGGTTCAGGTAGTAGGAATCATTATAAATATAGGTGTAACGGCCATCATTTTCACATTGATTTTCAAAATATTGCCCGATGCCAAAATAAAAAGCAGAGATGTTTTTATTGGAGCGATTGTGACCACATTACTGCTACTGGTAGGTCAATGGGGAATCTCATTTTATATAGGGATTGCAAACGTAGGAACCGTTTACGGAGCAGCAGCATTCATGGTCGTTTTCGTTACGTGGATTTATTATTCTTCCATCATCATATATACAGGCGCAGAGTTCACCAAAGCATGGGCAAACGAAATGGGTGGTAAGATTTTTCCCGATGAATATGCGGTAGCCACCAAAACCATAGAAATACACGAAAACAAACCAATCGGATTGGATGATTGAGAACAGGGATTACTTCTCCTGCAATGACTTACTCTCAGCCTCACGACATGTTTTCGTATACTGTTTCAGATGCTTTCTCATCTGCCCGAAGCGGACAAAGCCTAAAAAGAATAAAATGATCCCGGCCATAATACACACCCACGCCAGCCCATGCAAACGTGAGATACTTTCAACTTGAAAGATCCCTATTCCTACAGTCAGGAGATAAAGTGCCATGCGAATATATGCAAACAAAGTTCTTTCATTGGCCAACTTTGTTCTTTCAAGTGCCAAATGATCACGGAGTATCAACTCTTTATCATTCTCAAAGTTATCGGTAAATGTCAACATAGATATTGAGGAAATTGTGTTCTATACGTTTTTCTTTAAAAACAAAGATAGAAAAGAATAGTTCCCCAAAACAGAATCTCAATTAACAAAAACAACCTTTTACCAGCAAGTAGATTAACGTAAACTATACCGATTGAATAGTATCTACCACCCTCCTGATATCTTCATCTGTCAATGTAGGTCCCGAAGGCAGGCAAAGACCAATATCGAACAACCTCTCACTCGTACCGTTCCCGTAAAACGGAGCATCTGTAAACACAGGCTGAAGATGCATCGGCTTCCACAAAGGACGAGTCTCTATATTTTCGACATCCAGCTTCAAACGGATATCTTCACGACTCTTGCCCGCAAGATTCGGATCAACCAGGATACAAGTCAGCCAAAAGTTGGAAGCAAACCGCAAATCAGGGTTCTCCATAACCATAATACCTGCCACATCTTTCAGCAAATCAACATACAAAGAGTGAATAGCACGGCGACGGGCAATATGCTCTTCCAGAACGTACATCTGCCCACGGCCGATACCCGCACAGATGTTGCTCATACGGTAATTGTAGCCGATATGGGTATGCTGGTAATGCGGAGCGGCATCACGAGCCTGCGTCGCATAGAACTTTGTCTGTCGGGCCTCCTCAGACGTACGACAGATCAGAGCACCTCCACCGGAAGTCGTGATCATCTTGTTGCCATTGAAAGAGAGAGCGGCCAACTCACCGAATGTGCCACACTTCCGTCCGTTCAGTTCCGAACCCAAAGCCTCCGCGGCATCCTCCAATACGGGAATACCATAACGACCCGCAATATCCATGATCTCGTCCATCTTGGCAGGCATACCGTAAAGGTGAACAGGGATAATAGCCTTCGGAAGCTTACCCGTCTTGCGCAAACGGTCCTTTATAGCCTCCTCAAGCAATACCGGATCCATATTCCACGTATCCTTCTCACTGTCCACAAAAACAGGTTTGGCCTCCAGATAAGAAATCGGATTGGCAGAGGCGGCAAAAGTAAAGCTTTGGCAGATCACTTCATCGCCGGGATTTACATCCAGAAGAATCAAGCCCAAGTGAAGTGCAGCCGTTCCCGCACTCAAGGCCACCACATGGCGGTCTTCATGCAAATATTCGGTCAAAGATTGCTCAAAAGCATCCACGTTAGGTCCCAAAGGCACAACCCAGTTCGTATCAAAGGCCTCTTTTATAAAGTCTTGCTCACGGCCACCCATGTGAGCAAGCGAAAGCCAGATTCGTTTGTTCATAATAAACTTTATTATAATTTCATTTTCTTACGTAGTAAGGAATCAAGAGGAAAAGTAAAATTCTATATATCTTTTCCCAAAACGGTATAAACGATGATTTTAATATCATTCCCAAATGACCAGTTATCCAAATACTCTATATTTATTCGCACTTTGTCAGGAAACAAAACCTCATCATTATATTTTTGAGGATTATCCTGCCCCGCCAGCAATTCTTCTTCATTACGATATTTCAAACTGGCAGGTCCGGTAATACCCGGTTTTAAAAGCAACATTCTCCTATCGTCTCCCAGCAGATTGTCAGCATATCCCGGGACATCAGGACGAGGACCGACCAAACTCATATCTCCTATCAGCACATTCCACAGTTCCGGAAGTTCATCAATCTTATATTTTCTCAATTTGGCCCCCAATGGCGTGATCCGGCTTTCTCCCTTTACAGAAACAGAACTACCGGAATGCCCAACCGTCATAGAACGAAATTTATACATGGTAAATAATCTACCATACCGCCCAACTCTTTTCTGTCTGAATATAACAGGACCTCCAGGCATCTTAACACGAATAAGAATAGCTGTTACTAATAAAATTGGAGAAAGAAAAAGGAGACCGAGAAAAGATACACTGCGGTCAAACAAATTTTTGAAAAACATGAAAATCTATCAAAAGACTCATAATGAAATTACCCAACCTTTTAGAGGCTTGTATTCCACTTTGAGTAGATTTATTGTTTAAAAATTAATTATATTTTTGATTTGTGATATACAGAATAAACAGTCGATAACATTTTTATGACTTGTCTTTTTTATTTCCCTGTTCATATTCCTTCCACAAATATTTAAATAAAAAGAAAATAGCAACTAATCTATTTTAAATTAAAGCATTATATAATACTTCAATTGGATGGTAAGCTCGCCTTCCCGTACCATCTTTTATCTGCTGCCTACAACTGGTTCCTGGAGCAGAAATACATATATCTTCTTTAGCTTGACGAATTGCTGGAAACAAGACCTGCTCACCTATTTGCATTGATAAGTCATAATGCTCTTTTTCATATCCAAAAGCTCCTGCCATACCACAACACCCTGACGGTATAATATCCACTTGATAGTTTTTAGGGAGTGAAAGCATCTCTTTAGAAGGCTCTATAGACGCTAACGACTTCTGATGGCAATGCCCATGTAATTTTATATAAAGATATGATTGAGTAAATTGTTCCTGTTTAATATTACCCTTACGCATCTCACGAACAATAAACTCATCATACAACAGACAGTTTACCGATAATTTACGAGCATATCCTTGTAATTCCTCATCCACCAAATCCGGATACTCATCACGAAACGAAAGTATGCATGAAGGTTCAATTCCAACTAAAGGAATTTCTTCTGTCACTATATCTTTTAAAAATAATATATTCTTTTCTGCTATTTTCTTAGCTTTCTTCAAAAGTCCTTTCGATATTTCAGTACGCCCACTTTCCAAGTGCTTTGGTATAATAACCTCATAGCCCAATGTACGCAATAATTTGATGAACTTTACACCAATCTCTACATCCATATAATTGGTAAATTCATCTGCAAACAAATACACTTTTCTATTACATTTGTTCATATCTGGATTATTGTATAACCAACTCTTCAATGTTATTTTATAAAGTCTGGGAATAGAACGTTGAGGTGCAAACTTTAATATACGTTTTAGTAATGAGGAAGTAAATTGGGCAGTAACAAAAGCATTATACAGCCAAGGAGCAACCATCCCCAATTTTTGCACCTTAGTCAAATTAGCTATTAATCTGGAACGTAAAGAAACAAATGTTTCATCATAGTGATGCTGCAAATATTCAGCCTTATAACGAGCCATATCCACATTCGATGGACACTCCGATTTGCAAGCTTTACACGAAACGCATGTATCCAATACTTCCAAAATTTCCGGTTGACTAAATATTCGATCATGTGCAGGATGTATCAACAACTCTCTCAAAGTATTGGCACGTGCCCGTGTCGTATTCTTTTCTTCTCTGGTAGCCCGATAAGTAGGGCACATTGTACCACCAAAGAGATTTGATTTCCGGCAATCTCCAGAACCATTACATTGTTCTATGGCGCACAACCAACCCTTTTGTTTAGAAAAGTCAAAATATGTCTTAACCCCAAGATTGTGCTGTTCATAACGTAAATTAATATCCATAAAAGGTGTATCTACAATCTTACCAATATTAAATATATGAGGTAAATCCCATGTCTCCTTTATGTCTCGCAGAAAACTATAAATTTTATCACCCAACAACAAAGGGATAAACTCGCCTCTCAAACGACCATCCCCATGTTCACCACTTAATGAGCCTCTGTGCTTCCTCACCAACTCAGCCGTTTCCGTAGCAACTAAACGGAATAGTTTCTTATCTTTCTCCTTTTTCAAATTGAGTACCGGGCGTAAATGCAACTCCCCAGTACTAATATGTCCATGATAAATACAGTCCAGACCATATTTACTTAACATAACTTTCAAATCAGCGATAAAAGCAGCTAAACGCTCAGGAGCAATGGCAGTATCCTCAATCAATGAAACGGGCTTAGCACTTCCGGGCATACCAGAAAGCAACCCCAATCCAGATTTTCTTAAAGCCCATACACGACTAATATCTTTCCCATATACAAGAGGATAATGAGTTCCATAATGATGTATTTTTAAATCATCAATTATTTCATTAGCCTTTTTATCAACCTCACCCCTTGTTTGCTCAGCTAACTCAATAATGAGGATAGCAGCAGGATCTCCCTGAATAAAAAAGCGATTCTTATTTTGTGAAATATTCTGTTTGCTCAACTCCAGTATTGTACTATCCATTAACTCAATTGCAACCGGAGCATGTCGCAAAGCCACAAGATTTGCAGCAAAAGATTCTTCCAATGTAGAACAATGTACACATATCACGGCTTTTTCCGTAGGAGGAAGAGGAACTAATTTTAGTTTTAACTCTGTGATTAAAGCTAATGTACCTTCCGAACCCGCTAACAATTTGCAAAGATTAAAAGGCTCAGAACAATTCTTATCAAAATAGTTACTACGCAATAATTCGTCAATAGCATATCCTGAGTTACGTCTTCGTAAAGATACATCAGGATAATTATCGACGATTTCTTTTTGGTTTTCAAAATTCGATAATAACGTAATAATTTGGCTATAAATACGTCCTTCCAATGAGTCTAATTTACATTTCTCGTTTATCTCCTTAGAAGTCATTCCTTTCAATACTACTTCAGAACCATCACTTAAAACGACGTTAGCTTCAAGCAAATGATCACGTGTACTACCATATACTAAAGAGTGAGAACCGCACGAATTATTGCCAACCATTCCTCCTAAGCAACAACGATTAGAAGTAGAAGTTTCCGGCCCGAAAAACAACCCATAAGGCTTACAATAAAGATTTAGCTCATCCAATACAACTCCCGGTTGTACTCTTACCCAACGTTCCTCCTGATTGATTTCCAATATATGGTTCATATATTTGGAAATATCAACAACAAGTCCTTTGCCAACGACTTGTCCCGCCAAAGAAGTTCCTCCAGCACGAGGAATCAAATTAATTTGATTTTTCCTGGCAAAATCACTAATCTTCTGCACATCAGAAGAATCCTTAGGATATGCAACGGCAATAGGCATCTCTCTGTAAGCAGAGGCATCAGTTGAATAAAGAATGCGATAAAGCAACTCTTCTTTTAGTTCACCGAGTATATGTAAATTTTGAAAATTCATCTAAGTTATTATAAAGATATTATACTACAAACACATAATCATTTATAGGATTCTTATCATTTACGCTAACAACAAGGCTTCTAATATCTTATTCCCAGCATCACCATTTCCATATAAGCGATTTTCAAATCCTTTTTTAGGTGTAGTCATCAATAAAAAGCAACTTTCTTCTATTTGTTTCTTATCACTGCCTACCAAACAATTAAAACCATTATCTACCAACTCTATCCATTCAGTTTCATCACGCATTGTAACGCAATACTTCCCAAAGAAATAAGCTTCTTTCTGAAGTCCTCCACTATCAGTCATTACTATTTCACAATTCTTCAATAGCCATACCATCTCCAAATATCCGACAGGTTGAATAAAGCATATATTAGAATGAGAGAAATCATACCCTATTTTAATCAATTTACTCTTGGTACGCGGATGAAGTGGTAAAACGACCTCGCACTTCTGAGATATATTTTCTAAAGCAGCAAAAATGCTTTTTAAACGCTCAGGGCTATCTGTATTTTCAGCACGATGAACGGTACATAATATAAACCTATCCAGCAAACCTATTGAAGGTTTTTTGCATTTGCTCGCATAGAATATTGCTGCATCTTGCATTACATCTCCATTATTTATCATTTTACATTTTATATTAGCATACCCTTCGCTCAACAAATTTTCCATTGCTTTATCTGTAGGACAAAAAAGAATATCACTGATGCGATCTGTCAAAATACGATTTATTTCTTCAGGCATATTCATATTAAAAGAACGAAGTCCTGCTTCTACATGAGCAACTTTTATATGTAATTTCTTCGCAGCTAATGCACCAGCAATAGTAGAATTTGTATCACCATATACCAACACCCAATCAGGTTGCTCTTTTTCTAAAATTTTTTCTATTTTCTCCAACATCTGGCCAGTCATTGCCCCGTGACTCAAACTATTTATATTTAGATTATAATGTGGCTTAGGAATACACATTTCACAAAAAAAGATATCGCTCATATTAGCATCAAAATGCTGACCTGTATGTATAATAATTTCTTCCACATTTTTAGACACCAAAAACATCCGGCTAACAACAGCTGCTTTTATAAATTGAGGACGAGCCCCTATAATTGTCACTATTTTCATACTCTATTATTTATATATTCTTCTACATTTTTTTTTGCAAGAAAAGGATAACTTAAATTTTCTTCTGCAAATTTTCTCCCTCTACACCCTTTACTAATTAACTCTGCATTTGTAAATGAAAACATTTTTATAATACCTGCTGCTATTTCTCGTGGCGACTCTGCATCCACTGTAATTCCACAGTCAGCTTCCTTCACCCAATCATTTGCGGCACAAACCGAATGCAATATCGGTTTCCTAGACATCATATAATCAATTAACTTATTAGGAGATATACCAAAACGATATAATGGGTTTTTCTCCCAACCAATATATAATATATCCATCTGATTTAATAATTCAGGTATTTCTTTTTTAGGTACTGGATCCAGAAAATAAACATTCTTAATACATTCTTTTTGAACACGTTCTACTAAACGTGCCTTTTCTTGCCCATTACCAACCAAAAGACATACTATATTCTGGTTTTTATCAAAGACTATTTTCATTGCATCCAACAAATAATCCAATGCATTCGATTTCGCATGGCCACCTGCATAACCAATAACCTTTTTCCCCTTATTTTTCAATTCGGATATAAATTGCATATGTAAAGGCGAAAGATCACATTGAGATGTCCACTCTTCCGGATCATACCCATTGGGGATATAAACAAATTTATTTGCATCCATTCCATGAGAGACCATATGTGAACATGCATTTGGAAGTAACGATATAACTTTATCACTAAATTTATATGCATCATTTTCTGCCTTTTGCAACAGTGCAATGAAAGGATGATATTTAGAATATCCTCCTATTTCAATTGGAGATAATGGCCACAAGTCATGTACCTCATAAATAAGTTTTGCATGATAATATTGGGCTATTTTATGAGCTGGATAGATATCTAATGGATAAGTAGATGATGCAATTACAAGATCTGGAATAAAGCCATCGAGATAGTTCCGGAAATACAACCTTAATTTAAGAACAAAACAAAACATTGAACATACACGCTTAACACCATTTCCGCTATACCTTCCTGCTGATATCCAACGATAATGTATGCCATCTATTACACTAAAGCTATCTAAAGGTTGCTTAATCCTTAAATGAGAATAATTAGCGGCCAAAACTCTAACCTGATGTCCCATCCTTACCCATTCTTTAGAAAGATAATAAGGACGATATTCCATTCCTAAATTTGGATATCCAGCATAATGATTAATAAGAAGTATATTCATAAATCCTTATACATTTGCAAAAGAACTTCTTCTTGCATTTTCCAATTAAACTCTTTCTCCACAGCTTTACGCCCATTATTTCCCATTTCACGAGCGACTGACGGATTATCTAATAAATACTTAATAGCATTTGCTATTTCAAAAGTATTATAAGGATTAACACAAATTCCACACTTATACCTGTATACAATCTCCTTCCACAACACGAAATCCGTACAGACAACAGGTATACCTGCACTCATATATTCAAACAATTTTGTATTTCCAATAGATCCTGTTTTATACCCAACATTAGGAGAATATTCATTTAAAGCCATACCTATTGACGATTTTTGCAAAAAAGCATTCACTTCCTTTTGAGGCAAACATCCCTTATAAGAAACATATCTCCAATTAGGATTCATTGATAAATGGGACATATAAATAGGATCTATATTACCTGCTAAATTATAAGAAATATCTTTAGGTAAATAATTAAAACTTGAAATTACATTTTCATGTAACCATTGTCTTGTTATTCCTCCTGCAAAACATAAACTCCTATTCCATATTCTATTATCAATGTATTCATTTATAATGGGATAATTTGTAATTTGATATGTATTCAAATTTATTCTTAATAAACGTTTTGTCAGAATAGGAGTCACAGAAACCAAAGCATCGAATTTACTCAGTGCGCTATGCTCAAACATTGTATACAAAAATGAAACTGATTTACGTAAAAACAGAGGAATCCATTTCTTACTCAATATTTGATTTGGAACATCCTCATGAGAATCAAAAACTACAATTTTACCCTTTTTTTTTAACATTAAGCCAAAAGGAATTAATTCTGGATCATGTAAATGATATATATCAGCATTAACCAATAAAGCATTCTTATAGATATGTTTAGTATAGAACAAAATACGATAAAATCGATTTGCAGGCTTATTAGGTACTCCTATAATTTGAATTCCATTTTTAATCTGACTCAATATCTCAGGAGCTACAAGATAAACTTCGTAACCAGCATTGCTTAAAGAGCCACACTCCTTATAAAATATTCTAACATCAAATACCGAATGCACACTTGTAATATGACAAATTTTCCTTTTTTTCATACATTAAAATATATCAACTATTAAATGTTCTAATAATTCGCCTATCACTGACAAATAAAAAAAAGACAGGCATCCATAAAACAGGTAAGCGTATAACAGATGAGGGAATATTACTAAATAATATAGTAGTAAATAATAAAAAAAAGAATAACTTCTTTTCAACAGTAGCTAGATTTCTTTTTTTTGCAAACAATAAATAGCCAAAAAGAAAATTGAAAATTATAATAGCAAATATACCATAAGAAATACCAATCTCAATTATAAAAGAATGTGGATTCTCTTTCAATACTCCTAAATCAACAGAAGCATTATTATAAAATGAAGCATAATTTTTAGCACCTGTACCCAGCCAATGACAAGGAAGATTCTTTGCAGCATATAAATATGAATCAATCCTCATTGAAGATGAATTGTCACTCTCAAAACCTTCCTGTGCAATATTAATAATTGAAATTAAACGATTTACATTTCTTATGACAAATTCAGAATTCGAACTACTATATTCTATAAAATCTATTTTAGAAAGTAATGTGATTCCTATTACTATAAACATACAAATGCACCCTCTCAATACTTTACTCAGTTTTTTCTCAATTATTGCTTTTCTATAAAAAAGAAATATTATAAAAAAGACAATAGCACTCCTAGACAAAGATAACAACAAAACAACAGCTGTAATCAAAGAGTATAATTTAAAAGACTTTTCATTATAATACACAATCACAAAGTAAAACAAAAAAAATACACATGAAAAATCATTAGAGTTAGCAAATATACCATTTACCTGATAAAAAGATACAGAATCTGTTTTTTGGTAGAAAAGAAATTCAAAAAATGTTGGTAAAGCACCTATAATAAAAGCAAATTGCAAAATAGCTAGTATTGCCCATGCAAAAAATATAAATTTTATAATTTGAATATAACTCAATTGATTCTTTGAGAAATTTGCAGATAAAAGAATTACATTCATAAAATGCACTAAATAAACAAAGTCTTTAATTTGCTCTTCAGATGTTTGTAACATTAAAAAAGGAAGAACCAATCCTATTATAAAGAATAGACAAAGGCACAATAAATACCCAATCTTTTTAGGAATCCCATTTGCCGCATAATAAAAATTAATAATCAAAGAGAATGGAAGTAATAAGTTCATTAAAGAGAATGTAGGTACTCCTAAATAAAAAGCACTACCAAAACATAATGAAATAAAATAAAAGATACTCACCCGAGTAAGAATCACATCCAGTTTACACCTCATTACAAAGAGTTTAGCACTTTCACAAATTCTTTATAGTTAGTATCAGCATTATATTTTTGTTTCCAGAACTCTCTAGGTTGTACGTTGATACTTTCAATAGAATATAATGCATTCAAAATTTCTTCAGCTGTTGGATCAGAAGAAAGCAATATACCAGTTTCATCTGTTACAATTTCAGAAGTACCACCAACATTAGTTGCAACTACAGGAATATTAAAAGAGATAGCCTCCATAATCGAAACTGGAACTCCTTCTGAAGAACTAACATTCAAGAAAGCAGTCACATAATTTGTTTTATAAAATTCATAAACTTCTTCATTGGATAAATCACCAAGTAAACTAATTTGTAAATTACTATTCGCTTGTTTTACTAAATGTTTCAGATCTTCAAAATCTTCTCCACCACCAATATGAGTCCACTTAATTACTCTGACATGCTCACATTGTAATGCTTCAAATATCAAATGGACTCTTTTGATACTGTGTACATAAGAACAACTCAGCAAATGGAAAATATCTCCATTACCTCGTTGTAAAGCCAGTCCATGATCAAAGGTTCCCAACCTACTAACAATAGATTTGTTTTTTAATTCAATATATTTATTATTTAAATATTGCTTTCCATTTAGAGATATAAAAACAGCTAAATCAATTGAAATAAAAATACGCTTTCTAAATGGTAAATAGCCATAATTGTACTCTTCATACAAGTCTCCTCTATGAAATCTTACTATTTTTTTCACATTCAAATATTTAACAAATGGAAACCACTCTGCTGCCCCCATTCCCCAATAAGAATAAAAAATATCTTCATCAGATACATTGCGAACTATCGTTCTAACAACTGACGAATTACAATAATAATTTATAGTTAAACAGGATATTAAAAAACGCTTTAACCTATTTTTGTTCAGCCACAATCTATTAGAAAAAAATTCTTTCAAAAAGCCAGGTAACGTATTCCACACGAAAAAGCTATTTGCTACAAATGCAATCTTGGACTTACAAACAGGCAATAATAACTCACAATTTGATGGTAACACAAACTTTTTATTAAAAGAGATACTCCAAAAAGGAACAATAATTACCGAATCAAAGTATTCAGATAAATACGGTATTTCATTTTCAATAAAATTGTCACACACATCAGAAAATAAATATATTTTTTTCATTTTTCTAAAAACTTAGCATTTTCTTTAGCCTTAACAAAATTGGAATTAATCTATCCTGTTTATAATAAGAATGCTCCCTCCCTGGCCTTCTCACTATCTCTTCAAAAACGTTCATATCCAGATCCAACTTATTTAAAACTAATTTCAGATCATCCTGAATTGACACTTCATCATAAATAGGTTTTTCCAATAATGTTATAGCTTCATCACGAGTCATTTGACCAGAAACAATCATACTAGAAAGATGAGATCTACGTTTATCTACTTTGAATTTATTATAGAACCAATATAATTGAGCCACTTTTGTTAAATAATTCTCCAAGTGTTTAGCTTCGTAATATTCATATCCACAAAAATCTGACAATTGCTTTATCGCATTATCCCGATTATAATTGAGATAGTTTAATGGCCGTAGACTTTTAATTTTATGAATATATAAATCCCAATATCGTTGATAAATGGATAAGAACTGCAAATTATCAACAGGTTTAGTTCCGAAAACATTGTGTATATTTTTATTATGTATCATATCATATACCATATATGTATGTCCTCGTTGTAATATAGACTCTAATGCAAAATTACCTCCTGATAAAAAGGTATACACTTGATACTGCTTCGCATATTTATAAAGAGAAGCAAATAACACGTTATCTTGTGGTATAGCTATATTAGGAACTTCTGCCAAGATAAAAGACTTCGTTAAATCACAAAACTGTTCAGAATCAGGACGTTCAATTATTAAATTTATTCCACACGATTTACACAATTTTTCAATATTAGATACCGCTAATGGGGTATCAAACCCATCATCAACATGTACTGCCAAAATACGTAATCCCCATTGAATAGCTCCTAAATACGCCAAATACGAAGAATCCAGTCCTCCAGAAATTCCCATCAAACAATCATAGCTCTTATTCTTACCTTTTTCTTTCAGATCAGCAATCATTAATTCCAGTTTTTTTTCTCCTTCCGAATTTGGGAAGTATACCGCAGCAGCTCTTTGCAATGCATCAGTACAATAATCACAATATCCATTTTTATCAAATATTATTGTACTATCTGATGCATTGTCCATTACGCAACGTTTACAAATGCAATATTCCATAAATTATTTTTATTTAATTTTATTCGAAACAACTATTGCCCAAAAAATAAAGCTTATATACAAAAAAGAAATAATATAATTAATACAGGACAGGACTAGTTCAAAACAAACAGAATATAATCCACCTATAATTATTATTGCTATAAATGAAAAATTATACAAGACACTGAAAACAAGTGCAACCTTCATCTTATTTAAAACATAGGGAACAAATGCCATACTACATGAAACAAAGTATGAAAACATATATAATGAAAGGCTTGAAGCATATTGCCCTGCAATAACCCATTCATCTCCAAAAACAAAACCAAACAACTGGGGAGCCCATAAATATAGTAAGATAGCAGGAAATAAAGCTATTAATGTAGTTAACACAATGATCTTATTAACAAAACTCCCTATTGGTTCTCCATGAGAATATTTATATGAAATTTTACTATAAAAAACTTGTGAAATAGCAGATCCCAGCACTGAAACAGGTAGAGTTATTATTCTTAATACAAAAGAATAAAGTCCCAAGATCTCATTCGAAAAATAATAAACAATAACTAAAGGGGAGACTTGATTTCTTAAACTATCAATTAAAATATGTGGAGTATTAACAAGAAAAAAATTTCTATATTTATATGCATATTCTTTTAATGTAACAATATCTAATCTTTTAAACGCTACTCGCAGCATTTTCTTTCCTGCAAACAACAAATAAACAGACTCCAATAATTGCCCGACAACACTTCCTATTATTAATCCACCATTTTGAACTATCTTAAAAGAACCGACCAACAAAGATATAATAGAGTTGCTATATGTACGAACAATTCCTCCAAAAGCACTTATTTTATACTTCTCTTTCCGATTATTCCAATTATACAAAATTGCATATATACCTTGAATCAATATATAAAATGGAATAAGAAAAATCCAATTTATCAAATCATTAGCAGACAAAAGCACACATATTTGGTTACAAAAGCAACCAATTATTATAGAGAATAATACAGTAGTAGTAAATAATAAGATAAAAGATAAAGAGACTAATTTTACAGCTTCATTATCACTTTTAGGTAATACAATTGCAACTTCATATCGAAACATTGATATATTTGAACAAAAAGTTGCTAATGCTATAAAGAATGCTAATGAGCCAAATTCTTGAGGAGAAAATATTCTTGACAGAATAGGAGAAAAAAGGATAGGTGCTAATTGAGAGACAGCTGTTCCAGAAACCAGCGTAAAGACATTTTTCACGAATGATGATTTCAAATATTCCAATCTCCCTTTCTTTCCCCTATCCATCTCAATAATATTATAAGCTCCAATATTTTAACTCATGTATTTTTTCCCGATACATCCCCTTAATATCTACAAGTACAGCATGATCATAGGTCATATTTTTAAAATACTTCTCCTCCAAATTTTTATATTCATCATGTGCTACGGCAACAATTACCGCATCATAATTATCCCTCGGTTTCTCTACTAAACGAAATCCATATTCTCTATGTACTTCATCACTGTCTGCATATGGATCAACAACGTCCACATCGCAACCAAAATCTTTCAATTCATTGACAATATCTACAACCTTAGAATTACGAATGTCCGCTACATTTTCTTTAAAAGTAACTCCCATCACTAAAACACGAGCACCTAATATACCTTTACCTAAAGAAATCAAACGTTTCACAAGCTTCTTGGCAATATATCCTCCCATACTATCATTGATATACCGTCCTGCACTGATTATCTGACAATGATATTTCAGTTCACTGGCTTTTTGAACCAAATAATAAGGATCAACACCAATGCAATGTCCTCCGACTAATCCTGGATAAAATTTCAAGAAGTTCCATTTAGTACCGGCTGCCTCTAATACATCGTAAGTATTAATTCCGATACGACTGAAAATAATAGATAGTTCGTTCATCAAAGCAATATTGACATCACGCTGAGTATTTTCAATGATTTTAGCAGCTTCAGCAACTTTTACATTTGGAGCACGATGAACTCCTGGTTTTACAACTAATTCATAAACTCTAGCAACTATATCCAAAGCCTCTGGATCACAACCGGAAACTATTTTAATAGTATTAGGAAGTGTATGTACTTTCTCACCAGGATTAATACGCTCAGGAGAATAACCATATTTAAAATCGATACCAGCTTTCAAGCCACTAACCTCTTCTAAAACAGGAAGGCAATCCTCTTCCGTACAACCCGGATAAACTGTAGATTCATAAACTATGTAATCTCCCGGCTTCAAAGCTTTGGCTACAGAACGGGAAGCACCCAGCAATGGAGTTAAATCCGGTTTATTATATTTATCAATTGGTGTAGGAACAGCCACTATGAAGAAAGAAGCTTCTTTCAACTTTTCAATAGAGGAAGTAAATTCAATATCTACATTCTCAAAAGCAGAACTATCCAATTCACCGCATGGATCAATTCCTTCACGCATTTTCGCCAAGCGGTCCTCGTTTATATCAAAACCTATAACTGATATTTTCTTGGCAAACTCCAAGGCTATAGGAAGCCCTACATAACCCAGACCTACCAAAGCCAATTTAGCATTTTTGTTTACTAATTTATTGTACATGATTGATTTATTACTAATTATGAATTACAAACTATATCTTTATGACCCTACCGTCTTTTAGCTGATAACGCTCTTTACTTCCAGCACACACAGCAATACCCATATCATTAAATTCCAGTCGATGACCATGCTCACTCATCCAACCTATCTGACGGGCAGGATTGCCCACCAAGAGAGCATAAGGAAGAACTGTTTTAGTAACCACTGCACCGGCACCGATAAAAGCATACTCACCTATATCATGTCCGCATACAATAGTAGCATTAGCACCTATTGTAGCTCCTTTACCAACACGAGTCTTTGCATATTCTGATTTACGATTGACAGCACTACGGGGATTTATCACATTGGTAAAGACACAAGAAGGACCGAGAAAAACATCATCTTCACAAGTAACACCTGTATAAACCGATACATTATTCTGTACTTTGACATTATTTCCTAAAACCACATCTGGAGAAATTACCACATTCTGACCGATATTGCATCGTTCACCAAGCACACATCCCGTCATTATATGGCTGTAATGCCATATCTTTGTGCCCGCACCGATCCGGCAACCGTCATCGACAATTGCTGTTTCATGAGCAAAATAATCTTGCATGGAATATTTATTTAAAAAAATCTTTTATACTATTGATGACTAAATCCTGTTGTTCAGTAGATAGTTCGGTATGAATGGGAAGAGAAAGAACTGAATATGCCAGTTTTTCAGCAGTATCTAATGGCTCTGCTGCACGTGCGATAGTCTGAAAAGCCTCCTGTTGCTGCAAAGGCAACGGATAATAAATCATACTCGGAATACCCGCATCAGCAAGATGCTGCTTTAGCACGTCACGTTTGCCATCCAGTACTTTTAAAGTATATTGATGATAGACATGAGTACTTAAAGGAAGTTCCTCGGGAGTTATAATCCCTTTCACCCCCTGCAACTGGGAAGTATAATATTGTGCCGCTTCATGACGGGCATGGCTATATTCATCCAAGTGTTTCAATTTAACATTGAGTATCGCAGCCTGAAGAGTATCCAAACGGGAATTACATCCGATGACTTTATGATGATACTTCACTTGTTGTCCATGATTGGCAATCATGCGCAAACGTTCTGCCAATTCATCGTCATCCGTAAAAATAGCTCCACCGTCACCATAACATCCCAGATTTTTAGAAGGGAAAAAAGAAGTACAGCCTATGTGACCGATAGCTCCCGTATGCTTCTTTCTACCATCAGAGAAAGTATATACTGCTCCAATGGCCTGAGCATTGTCTTCAATCACATAAATACCATGCTGTTTGGCAAACTGCATAATAGGTTCCATATCACAAGACTGGCCAAACAGATGCACCGGAATAATCGCTTTAGTTTTAGGACTCAAAGCCTTTTCCAGATTGGAAACCGTTACATTGAAGGTAGCATAATCCACATCCACCATCACAGGAATCAGCCCTAATAATCCGATCACCTCGGCAGAAGCAACATAGGTAAAAGCAGGAACAATCACTTCATCACCGGGTTTCAAATCCAATGCCATTAAAGCTATTTGAAGTGCATCTGTACCATTACCACAAGTTATCACATACTTGCTACCCATGTAAGCCTTCAGGTTCTTCGCAAACTCCTTGACCTGCGGACCATTGATAAAAGCGGAAGTTTCAATAACCTGCCGAATACCGGCATCCACTTCCGATTTAATATTAAGATATTGACCGTGAAGATCAACCATTTGAAGTTTCATAATTATATCTGTACTTTATTACCAGCCAAACGGATGCTTTGACAAAGGAAGTTTTGCCAAAGGATGATAATCTCCTTTTAAACCAATTGGCTCAGCATGACGGATATCGTAAATAATATTAATAGCACTACGTGCATCTTCAATGCCAAAGCCATTACCTGCCAAAATATCTTTATAACTTTCTGTGTGTAGTTCAGTAAATCCCTTACTAAACTCAAACTCTTCTCCATCAATATTAATAGTACGGTAGGTAAGTTTCTCACCTTGTACTGCATTTTCAGGAAGATTTTCAGAATTGATACTCAAAAAATAACGAACACGTGCTTTTTCCAATTCAAGATAACCAGCAGCACGATCATGTGTATATACATGAACTATATTCTTTTTCACAGGACCGAAGACCCACGAAAGCATATCATAAAAATGAACACCGATATTAGTAGCAATACCACCACTTTTATGCACATCCCCTTTCCAACTTGTATAATACCAATTGCCACGAGAAGTAATATAAGTTAGATCTACATCATAAATCTTATCTTGAGGGCCATTCTCTATCTTCTTCTTTAAATCTATGATAGATTGATGCAAACGAAGTTGGAGAATAGTATAAATATGATGCCCTGTTTCTCTTTCGACTTCTTGAAGTGCATCAACATTCCATGGATTCAAGACCAAAGGCTTTTCGCAAATTACGTCGGCACCCAATCGAAGCCCATAACGCATGTGTGCATCATGTAAATAATTCGGAGTGCAAATAGATACAAAATCAATCTGTTTGTCAGTACCTTTTAATTTTGTACAATGTCGGTCGAAAAGTTCTTGTTCCACAAAAAAGGAAGATTCCGGAAAGAAACTATCCATGATTCCGACGCTATCAAAAGTATCATAAGCTGCAACCAAACGGTTTCCAGTATCTTTAATAGCACGTAAATGACGAGGAGCAATATAGCCAGCTGCTCCGATTAATGCAAAATTTTTCATTGATTATTTAATTATTTATGAGAATTCTTAGTTATATAGAATAGTATTCCAGAGTAAGCATTCAATTTAAAGCATATTCCTTTTGTAGAACACCTCAAAGGTTCTACACTAAGAAAGTACGCACAATTTAGTTTGCAATTTAACACTCAGCATAAAGCCAAGTCAATATTATGTGACATAAGATCCAAAAAAAAATCTGCACACGTTAAAAACTTCCGCAAAAGATTTGTCCAGATAAGATCACATTTGTTTACCTCATAATTTTACCTTACTAATGGCGCTGTGATCAACAGTAACTACTTCTATCATATTAGCGCACCTTGCACCAAATCTCATCACAATTGGTAACGACATCCTTAGTCAAGGATGCATTTCAGTTTCCTCAAGCAGAATGTCTCAATAGACGTTCCATAAGGTAAAGCCTCGACTTAACATTGAAAGCAGAATCTTTCAAACTCTTCACTACTACATATTGACTTTAATGTTTCGTAGCAAAGGTAAAATTAGAATTCTAAGCTTTTTTTCGAGTGGTTACGAGAATCCGCAAAAGGGGAAAGAAAACATCCTCCCCCTTATGATTTTATTTTCAACCGAATGAATTACCAATTAGCGATCTCATATTCCGGAGCAGTAGGGATTGCATCCACTTCTGCCGGAGACATCACCTTGATTTTATCCCAATCGAAACCGACCTTATTAAAATCTTCTACAGATTTAATGTGACTTTTCACACCATTCGTACTCAGATACACCGGATCAGAGTCATTGGCTTTAATCAGACAAGCATCCAAAGAGAGAGGAATACCCAAAGGAATAGCATTCACTTCCTCCGGACTTTTCACCGTGATTTTATCCCAGGCAGGAAATAAGGCAAAATAAACATCCGGATTGGGAATGTGATGGAGGCTACCGAATTGAACCAAATAAACCGCATCCGCATTGTCAGCTTTGAGGAGCATGCCTTCCGGACAGTCGGAAGCCAGTTCTGGATGAAGATTGTCAATCAAAGTCAGAAGTTCAGCACGCCACTTACGGCCATCCCAACCAATATAATGCATTACCGTGTCTGTATGCGCACGTGAATAGTCACCATTGGGAGCATGGACAAAATGATCACCCTCTATCTTCATCTGCCAGTTCTCACCCGCATCCGATATGTAATTCAAGATGGAATCTGTATGGCATTTATCCTTAGCACCATTTTCATAATGATAGAACTTGCCATCTTTGTACTCCGCCGTCCAACGGCCTTTAGTATTCCAAGTCAGATAATCAAGATACGGAGAAGCTGTTTTCGTCTCTTGTGGATTCTCAAGAGAAGTAAATACAAACCATTGTTTTTTCATAATGCTGAATTTTAATAGTTAAGAAACAAAGATAATTATATAGATAAATCACTTATGGCGAGGCCTCAGCCAAAACGTGACTTCACTATTCAACGAGATAAATACTTCACAAATGATATTATTCCATATCCATATTCGGATACGGATTTTCC
>OGEC01000602.1_pt1 | contig 26553 bp, 16 predicted proteins | sample 1570551 | NCBI WGS metagenome assembly OGEC01 (sample SAMEA2582127, study PRJEB24529) | metagenome | biome: Human gut stool | place: China | collected 2011 | reverse complement strand
GATCAGCCCCGCGGGCTGGCAGATGCCTTTATCATCGGTGCGGATTTCATCGGTAATGACAGAGTGGCACTGGTACTGGGAGATAATATTTTCTACGGACAGAGCTTTTCCGCAGTATTGCGCAGAGTAGCTGCCAGAGAAAAGGGCGCAACTATTTTCGGCTATTATGTGCGTGATCCCAGAGAATACGGTGTAGTGGAATTTGATGAGAACGGCAAGGCACTTTCCATCGAGGAGAAGCCGGAGCATCCCAAGAGCAATTATGCGGTTCCCGGACTGTATTTCTATGACAATGCTGTAGTGGAGATCGCAAAGAATGTAAAACCCTCTGCAAGAGGAGAGATCGAGATCACCAGCATCAACAACGAGTACCTGAACAGAGGCAGTTTACAGGTAGAGACACTGGGAAGAGGCTTTGCATGGCTGGATACCGGCAATCATGATGCCCTTCTGGATGCGGCAGATTTTGTGGCGGCTTTCCAGAAGAGACAGGGTCTGTACATTTCCTGTATTGAAGAGATCGCTTTCAAGCGAGGATTCATTGACAAAGAGCAGCTGCTTGCTCTTGCAGAGCCGCTGCTTAAGACGAACTACGGAAAATATCTGGTAGAGGTAGCAAATGGACTCTAAGCTGCGGAAAATGGCGATTCTGGCCTCCATGGCGGTGATCCTGCTGGTGGCACTGCTGGTCATGTATGTCAATAGGGAGCAGTTTACGGCAGCTTCCGGACCGCCGGCATCCGGCACTCAGAATGCCGGAGCGGGTGACAGTGCATCTCCGGCGGAAAATGGCGTTCAGGCAGAAGAGACGGTCTCACCGGATGGTCAGATCGGCAATGATCTGAAGGCATTTTTAAAAGATAATACGTTTTTTGATCAGGAAGTAAATCCAATTCTGGAAGCTGCAAAGGATAACAGCAACCGTCTGTCTCTGGTAGCCACCTCCATAGAAAAGGATCTGCGGATCCAGATCGTGGATAACGAAGGAATTCCGGTGACCGGTGAAAGCTTCTATGTGCGGCTGGATGGCCTGGGTGATTACAAGGATCTGGATCAGGACGGTATCATTTACATTGGAGATCTGGATTCCGGAGACTATTATATTGAGCTCCTTCCCATTGAGGGATATAAGGTTCCGGTCAGTGAGACAAGAGTTCACGTCAAGGATAAAGTGGAGTATCTGGCCATTGACGATATTTCCCTGTTGATCAAGACGGAGGATGAAGTGGATGCAGAAGCCGAGGACAGCGCCGTGGCAGATGCTCTGGCAGATGCGGACAAGACAGAGATCCAGAAGCTGCAGACCACGTCCGGTAATGCAAAGGTCGGTATCGATGTCTCCAAATGGAACAAGGAGATCGACTGGGATAAGGTGAAAAATGCAGGAGTGCAGTTTGCCATTATCCGTGCCGGATACCGCGGTTCGGTAACCGGAAGCCTGGTGGAAGATCCCATGTTCGTGACGAACATGAAGGGTGCACAGGCCGCAGGAATTCCGGTGGGCGTATACTTTTTCACCCAGGCTGTGGATGAGAAGGAAGCTGTGGAAGAGGCTTCCGCGGTGATCGAACTGATCCGGGATTACCGGCTGAACTATCCGGTATTTATCGATACCGAAGGTGCGGGCGGTAACGGCCGTGCGGACAATCTGGATGCTGAGACCAGAACACTGGTATGTGAAGCGTTCTGCAGGACCATAGAAAATGCCGGATACACGGCGGGTGTCTATGCCAGCCGTAACTGGTACAACAATAATCTGCAGACAGCAAGACTGGAAAACTATCATATCTGGCTGGCAGAGTATCGCAGTGTTCCGTTATATCAGGGATATTATAAGACCTGGCAGTATACCTCCAAGGGAAAAGTGGACGGCATCGAAGGGCGTGTGGACATGAATATCACCTACGAATAGTCAATAAAAATAAAGAGTGAGGACGAAATAAATGGGTAAAATAACAGTAGAAACCTGTGAAATTGAAGGATTAAAGATCATTACTCCTACGGTATTCGGAGATGCCAGAGGATATTTTATGGAGACTTACAATTATAACGATTTCAAGGCTGCGGGAATTCCTGAGGTGTTCGTACAGGACAATCAGTCCGCTTCCAAGAAGGGTGTATTGCGTGGACTGCATTTCCAGAAACATTTTCCTCAGGACAAGCTGGTGCGCGTAATCCGCGGAGAAGTCTATGACGTGGCAGTGGATCTGCGGGAAGGTTCCAGGACTTTCGGCCAGTGGTACGGAGTGCTTTTGTCTGAAGAGAACAAGAAGCAGTTCTTTATCCCGAAGAATTTTGCACATGGTTTTCTGGTACTGTCGGATTATGCGGAATTCTGCTATAAATGTACGGATTTTTATCATCCCGATGATGAGGGCGGTATTGCCTACAATACACCGGATATCGGTGTAAAATGGCCGATTCCCGAAGGTATGGAACTGACGCTTTCCGAGAAGGATACCAAGTGGGGCACACTGGAACAGTACGTGAAGGAAAAAGAGAATGAAGGTAAGTAAGAAAACGGGTATTACCCTGTTTGTGACAGCGGCAGTGATCATGGCGGTGCTCATTGTATTCCATAAGAATCCGGGACCTGCGGCAGATCCGGGACAGGAACTGGCCAAGAAGATCATTTCCTGCGTAGTGATCGCGGCGGCATGCGCTGCTTTTATTCACTGGTATGATAAATTCACCGGACTGCCGGTGGAACTGTTCCAGAACCGTCATCTGATCTGGAAACTGGCCAAAAATGATTTCAAAAAAAGATATGCGGGATCTTATCTGGGTGCGGTATGGGCCATGGCGCAGCCGGTGGTCACGGTGGCTATGTATTACATTGTTTTTGATAAGATCATGGGTAATACGAGTACTCCCCTGCGGGAGGGTGTGGAAGTACCCTTCGTATTGTTCCTGACGGCGGGACTGGTGCCCTGGTTCTATTTCAGTGAGGCATTGAACAATGGGACAAATGCACTGCTGGAATATAATTATCTGGTGAAAAAGGTAGTATTCAAGATCAGTATCCTGCCTATCATCAAGATCATTGCAGCCACCTTTATTCATGTATTTTTTGTGTGTCTGTTGTTGATCGTGGCCGCTATCTACGGATATTATCCTACCATATATACTACACAGATCATTTATTATAGTTTCTGCCTGTTTGTTTTCGTACTGGCGCTAAGCTACACGACCTGTGCAGTAGTAGTTTTTTTCCGGGATCTGTCCCAGATCATCAGTATCGGATTGCAGATCGGCATGTGGGCCACTCCCATTCTGTGGAATCTGGATGCATTGTCCGGCAAATGGATCATGATCCTGAAGCTGAATCCGCTGGTGTATATTGTAAACGGTTATCGAAGCGCTATTTATGAGAAGGAATGGTTTTTCCAGGATTTCTTTTCCACCATGTATTTCTGGATCGTAACGGTAGTACTGTTCGGGTTGGGAGCCGTTATTTTCAAACGATTGAAGGTACATTTCGCAGACGTTCTATAATACGAATGATTGTTACGATTTCGAGAGTTCGAAGAACGGAGAAATCGTATTATAAAAAACAGAGCATAGCAAAACTTTTATAGATGAAGAACCTTGTGGGAGGAGCTGCATTACAAAACTGTTGTGGGGAAAACAGAAAGGGTGAAAGTAATTGAAGGGTGCTCGTGAAAAATTTAGAAAATTTTGGTTATGGAAGCCGGGAAAGATCCTGCTGGCCGTGGGATGCTGCGGACTACTGCTGTTGACGATGATTCCATTGTTTCGTCTGACAGTCTATGCGGTTCCGTATTATGATGATTACAATTTCGGAAGATTTGCCAGAGCTGCCATGGAGCAGGAACAGTCAAAATGGGCTGCCATTTCCGGTGCACTGGATTGCTCCAGAACGCAGTGGTATGCGTGGCAGGGAACCTATTCTTCTATTTTCTTTATGGCATTGATGCCAGCAATCTGGGGAGAACAGTATTATTTCCTCGGTCCAGTGTTCATCCTGCTTCTATTGCTGGCGGGTACCATGACATTTACCCATGTGATCCTGCGGAAAGTACTGGGCATGGAGAAGTGGACCGGCCTGGCAGCACAGGCAGTGATTACAGTGGCAGTCTTTATGTTTATTTATTCCGCACAGAGTGGCTTCTACTGGTATAACGGCGGAGTTCATTACGTGGGAATGCACGGCTTTGGATTGTTGATGTTGTCTGTGGCAATCTGCCTGGAGAGAGCAGAAGGAAGAACTGCTACCGGGCTGCTATTTACGGCCTCGGTACTGCTTTCCATGATCACGGCCGGAAGCAATTTTGTCACGGCATTGCAGGGACTCTTATCGCTGTTGACGATTCTGTTTATAAGTGTGGTAGTGGAACACCGGAAAAAGGGACTGTGGCTGTTGCCTGCTACGCTGGTATACATTATAGGATTTGGGCTGAATGTAGCGGCACCGGGCAATTCCGTGCGGGCCCGCAGCTATGTCGGCTGGGGATACAGTCCCCTGGAGTCCATCGGCAGATCTTTTCTGGAAGGAGTAAAACATCTTCCAGAGTTTACGGGATCTATTGTTCTTATGGTAATGGTGATGCTGTTACCCCTGATCTGGCAGGCACTTAAGGAGACGGAGTATCGTTTCCGGTATCCGGGAGTCGTACTTCTGTGGTCCTTCTGCCTGTATGCCACCGGTTACACCCCAAGCCTGTATTCCCTCGGACATGCCGGATTGTCCAGAACTCTGAATGCGGTGAAGATCACATATTTATTGCTGTTGTTCCTGAACGAAATATACTGGTGTGGCTGGCTGCAGCAAAGACTGCAGAAGAAGGCATCAGGCAGCGCGGCAAGATGGCTGGCGAACTGGAACGGAGCCGCAGTGTGGTGGTTTTATGCGATTATGGGTCTGGAATTTATCATGATCTTTCAGGTGTCACCCAATCAGGCAGGACATTATTCGGCTTATGGGGCCTATTACTATGTGCATACCGGAGAAGCGTATAATTTCCATCAGGAATATCTGGAACGGGTGGAGAAGCTATTGGGAGATGAGGATGATGTACAGCTGCAACCTTATCACTACAAGCCCTGGTTTTTGTGCATGGGAGACCTCTCGGAGGATGAAAATAACGAGGCCAACCGTTCTCTGGCCATATGGTATGACAAAGACAGTGTAACGCTGATAAGCGAGGATTAAAATTGATGCAGGAAAAGAAAAAGCTAGCCATTGAAGTCGATAATGTCCAGAAGATCTATAAACTATATGATAAGCCCTCAGATCGGATGAAGGAGGCTTTCGGCTTCGGAAAAAAGACGAAGCATAAGCTTCACTATGCCCTGAAGGGTGTGGACATGAAGATCTATCAGGGAGAAACGGTGGGTATTATCGGTACCAACGGTTCCGGTAAATCCACGATCCTGAAGATCATCACCGGTGTATTGAATCCCACTTCGGGAAGAGTGCTGGTAAATGGCCGTATTTCCGCTCTGCTGGAGCTGGGTGCCGGATTCAATATGGAATATAACGGCATTGAAAATGTGTATCTGAACGGGACGATGATGGGATTTTCCGAGAAGGAGATCGAGGCAAAGCTTCCGGAGATCTTAAGTTTTGCGGATATCGGAGATTACGTCTATCAGCCGGTGAAGACTTATTCCAGCGGTATGTTCGTCCGGCTGGCCTTTGCGGTGGCCATCAATATCGAGCCGGAGATCCTGATCGTGGATGAGGCTCTGAGTGTCGGTGACGTATTTTTCCAGGCAAAATGTTATCATAAATTCGAAGAATTCAAGAAGATGGGCAAGACCATTGTGTTCGTCAGTCATGATCTGAGCAGCATCAGCAAATATTGTGACCGTGTATATCTGCTGAATCAGGGAAATATCCTGGGCGAAGGCAGTCCCAAGGCTATGATCGACACCTACAAGAGGGTATTGGTGGGACAGTATGACGGCCCGGAGAGTGTGGGAGAAGAGACTGCCAGTCTGCTGGATGATGAAGACCTGCAGAGAGCAGCTGCCCAAAAAGCAGATGAGAAGGGGACCGATGCTTCCCAGGCTTCCATGGAGGCCAAGGGGCAGAATCCCAATGCCCTGGAATACGGTACGAAGCAGGCACAGATTGAGGAATTTTACATTACGGATGACAGAGGGGTTCCCACCAATGCGATCCTGAAGGGCAGTATGTTTACCATCCATATGCGGGTTCGTTTTATGGATCATATTCCGGCCCCCATTTTTGCATTTTCTGTAAAAAACGTCATCGGTGTGGAGATCACCGGTACAAATACCATGATTGAAAAGGCTTTTCTGGACAGCGTGGAGCCGGGAGAGGTGAAAAATGTGACTTTTACCCAGAAGATGAACTTACAGGGTGGTGAGTATCTGCTGTCTCTGGGAGTGACCGGCTACAATCAGGATACCTTCGAGGTATATCACAGACTGTATGATGCCTTGAATATTACGGTGGTATCGGACAAGAACACCGTAGGATATTATGATATGGATTCCGAAACAAAAGTATGGGATGCGGAGGAGAAGTAAGGAATGACAGAGACCATCGGGAAGATCACACTGAATCTGGATAAATATCCCGGCGAGGATTATTATTGCGACGGCAGTGTGGAGGACGAGATCTTAGACATTGTAAAAAAATACAGTACGGTGGAATATGACAGGATCATTGCGGAGCGAAAGAGCTGGCCGATCCTGTATCATTTGTCTGCTCTCCGGGAAAATATCGTGGATTTCCTTCCCATACAGAAAACAGAGAAAGTGCTGGAAGTGGGCAGTGGATGCGGAGCCATCACGGGTGCACTGGCAAGAAAAGCCGAGGAAGTGACCTGTGTGGATCTCTCGAAGAAGCGCAGCCTGATCAACGCCTACCGCCACAGCGAATGTGAAAATGTGACGATCCATGTGGGCAATTTCACGGATGTGGAACCGGAACTTCCCGCAGACTATGACTATATCTGTCTGATCGGTGTTTTTGAGTACGGACAGGCTTACATAGGCGGCAAGACGCCTTACGAGGATTTCCTTAAGATCCTGCAGAAGCATCTGGCACCGGACGGCAGGATCGTGATTGCCATTGAGAACAAATACGGATTGAAATATTTTGCCGGATGCAAGGAAGATCATCTGGGCAGCTGGTTTTCCGGCATTGAAAATTATCCGGAGGGCGGTGTGGTACGCACGTTTTCCCGGAAAAAGCTGGAGCGCATTTTCGATGCCTGCGGTGTGGGAGAACGCAGCTTTTATTATCCGTATCCTGATTATAAATTTATGACCACAGTCTATTCCGATGCTTATCTTCCAGGACGTGGAGAGCTGTCCAACAATCTGCGGAATTTTGACCGGGACAGAATGCTGTTGTTCGATGAGAAGAGTGCTTTTGACGGAATTGTGGAGGAAGGATTGTTTTCCGTTTTTTCCAATTCCTATATGGCGGTGATCGGAGCACCTCTGGATCTGAAATATGCCAGATATTCCAATGACCGTGCGGAAAGCTTCCGGATCCGCACCGAGATCCTGCGGGACAAGGAAGGCTGTAAGACGGTCCGAAAATATCCGCTGACAAAAGAAGCGGAAGCCCATGTGCGTCATATGCCGGAGGCTTATGAAAAATTGAAGGAACGGTATGCGGGAAGCAGTCTGGATGTCAATGTCTGCCATCTGGGAGAAGAGAACGGCATACCTTATGCGGAATTTGAGTTCGTGCCGGGCAGACCGCTGTCGGAACTGATGGACGAGTGCCTGGACAGACAGGATGTGGAGGAATTTCACAACCTGTTCGCAGAATATCTGGAGAGAGTGGGCTACGGGGAGGATGTGCCGGTGGCGGACTTTGATCTGATCTTTGCCAATATTCTGGTGGATGGTGACCACTGGACACTGATTGATTATGAATGGACTTTTGACCGTCCCATAGAGACCAGAGCTCTGGCCTTCCGGGCTGTATACTGTTATGTACTGGAAGATGAAAGACGTAATGCACTGGAACTGGATCGTATTCTGGATCGTCTGGGCATCACGGAAAACGAAGCCAGACAGTACAGAGAGCAGGAGATGGAATTTCAGAAATATGTGACCGGACAGAAATTGTCCATGGGTGAGATCCGCAATCTCTTAGGCGGCGAAATTTATAAGCCCACGGAATGGATCGGACGGTTCCGTCAGACGGAGGGAGAACTCAGGGTACAGATCTATGAGGACAAGGGACAGGGATTTTCCGAAGAAAATTCCTATTTCCCGGAGAACGTCTATGCAGAGAAAAAACAGGCGGAATTTACGGTGAATTTCGATGGAAATGTCCATTATTTACGGCTGGATCCGGCCATGTGCGCCTGCGTGTGTAAAATCCGGGAGCTTACCATGAACGGACAGCCGGTTCCTGTGCAGGACAAAAAGATCGTTACCACCAATGGAAAAATCTTAAAGTCCGCAGACGGTGCGGAGCATCCCAGCGTGGTATTTCCCACGGAGGATCCGAATCTGACGATCTGGGTGGATGCATTGGACAGAAAGGCAGAGAACATCCTGACTGTGAAAATGGAGATCGTGCAGATTCCCCTTGCTGTGGCAAGTGACATGGCGGGAGCGGTGAAAAAATTTTTCTAAGGAGACAGGAAACTTGAGCATTCGGACGTCAGTAAAGCAGATGCTTGTCAGACAACAGGATAAAAAGTATGAAGCAGAACTGGCAAAGCTGCGGGTGACCTATGCGCAATGGGCTGCGGAGCAGGAAAAAAAGATTGCGGAAACAGTGGTCACAGAGATCGGGGAAAGAGCCGGTCTTGCGGAATTCGTGATCTACAGGCAGCAGAAAGGACAGCTGGCGGAAAATGCTGTGGAGCGGATCAATGCGTATTTTGTGAAGCATCCGGAGACAGAGATCGTCTATGGAGATGAAGATCTGCTGTCAGAGAACGGAGAGCGTGTGATCCCCTGGTTCAAGCCTTGCTGGGCTCCGGATACCTACCGGGCTTTCTTCTATGTGGGAAGCGTCGTGGCAGTGCGGAGCAGACTGTTGCAGAAACTGGGGGAGCCCGGGGCTGTGACAGAAGGAGAGAGCACCGGCAGGGAAATAGTATTTTCGAAAGCGGAAGAGATCCGTCCCCTGATGGACCGGCTGTTTCTGGTGGCCGGTGGATTTGAGAGAGGCTGTCATACCATTGGACATCTGGAAGAAGTGCTGTTTCACGGCACTTTTGGTACTGCGGGAATCGGACTGCAGGGACCGGCAGAAACCAGCCGGGAGAAAGCGGAAGATGAGCAGAACCCCTGGGAAGAGTACCGGACGGCAGCGGAATCCGCAAAACTGTCCGTGGAACTGGCGGCCAAAGCGGCAGAGGAAGCCAGAGAACTGTTCGCCGGAGAACTTAGGGTCTCTGTGATCATTCCTTCCAAAGATAATCCTTCCGTACTGGGAAAATGTCTGCGGTCGCTGACGCAACGCCCGGAGGGCAGTGTTCCGGTGGAAATCCTGCTGATAGATAACGGAAGTAACGAGGAAAACAGGAAAAAAACAGAACAGCTGGTGGAAGAAATCCGGACAGCCGGAACACCGATCCGGTATGTATATGAGCCTGCGGAGTTCAATTTTTCCACCATGTGTAATCGTGGCGCAGAACTGGCAGATGGCAAGCTGCTGCTGTTCTTAAATGATGATATTGAATTATGTGAGAATGACTGGCTGGATAAAATGGTGTCCAGAGCCTTGCAGCCTTATGTGGGCAGTGTGGGACTGAAACTTTATTATCCGGATTCCGTGAAGATCCAGCATGACGGCATTGTCAATCTGCCGGTGGGACCGGTGCATAAGCTACAGTTTATGGAGGATGACAGAAGCTACTATTTTGGACGGAACCGTTTTACACAGGATTGTGTGGCCGTGACGGGAGCCTGTCTCCTGATCCGGACAGAGGTGTTCCGGGAGGCCGGAGGATTCCGGGAAGTGTTGCGGGTAGCCTATAATGATGTGGAACTGGGCTTCCGGCTTCTGGAAATGGGATACTACAATGTGGTGTGGAACGACCGCTTTGCATATCACCATGAATCTCTCAGCCGGGGAAGCGATGAAAGTCCTGAGAAAATGCAGCGTCTGGTACAGGAGAGAGAACTGCTCTACCAGATGCATCCACAGTTCCGGGGAGAGGATCCTTTTTACCCGAAGGGGCTGAACCGGGAGGGACTGGACAGCCGTGTGGTTCCGGCATATCTGACAGATCGGAATGTTTTACAGGAGCCTTTCTGGAAAAGGGGACTTCCTGGCGGAGAGGAATTACAGAAGATCCGCAGGGATAACTGCCTGATGGCCAGAGTAGAGACAGCGGGACCGGAGCGGATCCAGGGATATAGTGTGATTCTGGGGGACGATAATGCCTGCTATGAAAAACATCTGTTGCTGATTCCCTGTGGGGAAACAGAAGGACAGGGTGTGTGGTCCATGCAGTTGATGCCTGCCTACCGACAGGAACTGGAGGAAAATCTTCCGGATCAGAAAAATGTGGCATTGGGCGGCTTTTGTGTCCTCAGAGAAGGAGAACAACTGCCGGCTGGAAACTATACGATCGCTGTTCTTGTGGTGAATCGTGTCAGCAAGCTGAAACTTTGGAATACTACGGGAAAATATCTGACCGTAGAGCTTCCGGCAGCAAAAGAATAAAACAGATGCATGATCTGCTAAAATGCGGTGAAAGCATCACGGAGGAGACATATGTCAGAGAGCAACACCGAGATCAATTATAAGGAAGCCTACGAGAGAGAGCATGAAAAATGTGCGGATCTGGCGGACAAGATCGTAGTACTGGAATCGGAGAAGGAAGATCTGCAGTTCAAACTGGACCGAATCAAGAAAAATAAATTCTGGAAGGCTACAGGACCTGCCAGGAGTGTGATCCATTTTGCCCAGAGACAGAAGGAACGGCTGTCTCATTGCGGTGGTCCCAAAGATATTCTGCGGAAGATCCGTAACAAGAGTCACCAGAAGAGCCTGATGGAATCCTACGGTACCGGAAGCTTTCCCGACGCGGAACAGAGGAAGAAAGAGGAAGAAACGGTATTCCCCTATATGCCGAAGATCAGTATTCTCGTGCCGTTGTGGAATAACAAGAGAGAGTTCCAGATACAGATGCTGGACTGCGTCATGAACCAGACCTATCAGAACTGGGAACTGTGTCTGGCGGACGGTTCCGATGCGGAACATGCTTACATCGAAGAACTCTGCAAGGAGTACGCGGCGAAATCAGATGGCCGTATTGTATATAAGCACCTGGACCATAACGGAGGTATTTCCTACAACACCAATGAGTGTTACAAGCTGGCCACCGGAGACTATATCGGACTGTTCGATCAGGATGACATTCTGCATCCTTCCGTATTGTATGCCTATGTCAAGGAAATCAATGAACAGGGTGCGGATTATCTGTACTGTGATGAGACCACCTTCCAGGAGGACAATATTAATAAAATGCTGACCATGCATTTTAAGCCGGATTATGCACCGGATAATCTGCGGGCCAACAATTATATCTGTCATTTCAGCGTCTTTTCCAGAAAACTTCTGGAAGGCGAGGAACTGTTCCGTACGGCTTTTGACGGTGCGCAGGACCACGATATGATCCTGCGTCTGACGGACAGAGCACAAAAGATCGTACATGTGCCCAGACTGATGTATTACTGGAGAAGCCATGCGGGCAGTACCGCCGCCAGTATTGACGCAAAGCCCTATGCCATCGAGGCGGCAAAGGGTGCCGTGGCGGATCATCTGAAAAAGCATGGATTCAAACATTTTCAGATCACCAGTACCAGAGCCTGTGCCACAATTTTCCGGATCCGCTATCAGATTCTGGGAGATCCGAAGATCTCCATCGTGATCGCCAACAAGGATCACGTGGAAGATCTGAAGAGATGTATTACTTCTATTCAGAAGAACAGCGCCTGGAGCAACTACGAGATCATCGTGGTGGAGAACAACAGCACCACACCGGAAATCCGGGATTACTATTCCCAGCTGCTGGGATTGTCCGGCAATGATTCCTACGCAGAGAGATGCAAGCTGCATACCGTCTGCGGTCATGACGGCGGGATTCTGCACAGCGAGGACGGCCGGATCTCTGTGGTGACCTATCATGGTGACTTTAATTATTCTGCTGTAAATAATCTGGGAGTATCCTATGCCACCGGAGATTATATCCTTTTGCTGAACAATGATACGGAAGTGATCACTGCCAACTGGATGGAAGAGATGCTGATGTATGCACAGCGGGAAGATGTGGGTGCCGTAGGTGCAAAGCTGTATTATGCGGACAAGACGATCCAGCATGCCGGTGTAGTCATCGGACTGGGGGCACATCGCACCGCAGGACATACCCATTATCGTATTCCGGTACAGAACCTCGGCTACATGGGACGCCTGTGTTATACCCAGGATGCCACGGCAGTGACCGGAGCATGTCTGTTGGTGAAAAAGAGTCTGTATGAGCAGGTGGGAGGACTGGACGAGAGCTTTGTGATCTCTCTGAATGACGTGGATTTCTGCCTGAAACTGCGCAAACTGGGACTGCTGAATGTATGGACCCCTTTTGCGGAACTGTATCATTATGAATCTATTTCCAGAGGTCTGGATGATCAGGGAGAGAAGGCGGAGCGTTACAACAAAGAATCCGAGCATTTCCGTGAAAAATGGAAGGCAGAGCTGGAAGCAGGAGACCCCTATTACAACCCGAATTTCTCTCTGGATCGCAGTGACTATGCGCTGAGAGATCCGGTTAGCGGACGTTAAATTGCTCTTTTCAGTAAAGGTAATCTATGGTAGAATAATGGCGGAGAGCGTTTACTGAAGAAAGATAAAGATAGCGATAAAACAGGAGGATAGGAAAATGAGTTATATGGACGAACTGAATTTCTGGTTGAATGATGATTATTTTGACCAGAAGACCAAGGATGAACTTCTGGCAATCCGCAACAACGAGGCAGAAGTGGAAGATCGTTTTTACAAGGAACTGGAATTCGGTACCGGCGGTTTACGTGGCGTGATCGGTGCAGGAACCAACCGCATGAACGTATATACCGTTCGTAAGGCAACTCAGGGTCTTGCTAATTATATCATTAAGCGCGGCACCCAGAGCAAGGGTGTGGCTATCGCATTTGACTCCCGCCGCATGTCTCCCGAGTTTTCCGATGAGGCAGCAAGATGTCTGGCAGCCAATGGCATCAAGGCATACATTTTTGAATCTTTAAGACCTACCCCGGAACTGTCCTTTGCCCTTCGTACGCTGGGATGTACCGCAGGTATCGTAGTGACCGCAAGCCACAACCCTCCTGAGTACAACGGCTACAAAGTATACTGGGAGGACGGCGCACAGGTAACCGCTCCTATTGATAAGGACATCATCACCGAAGTACAGGCCATCAAGGATTATCATACCGTGAAGACCATGAGCAGAGAAGATGCGGAAAAAGCAGGCCTCTATCAGGTGATCGGTAAAGAGATCGATGACAAGTACATGGCTGAGCTGAAGAAGCAGATCATTCATCCCGATGTTATTCAGGAAATGGCTGATGACATCAAGATCGTATATACTCCGTTATGCGGTACCGGTAACAAGCCGGTAAGACGTATCCTGTCCGAGCTGGGATTTAAGCACGTCTATGTAGTTCCCGAACAGGAGAATCCGGATCCAAACTTCACCACACTGGATTACCCGAACCCTGAGGATCCCAAGGCATTTACATACGCACTGCGTCTGGCCAAGGAGAAGGATGCGGACATCGTTCTGGCAACCGATCCCGATGCAGACCGTCTGGGTGTGTATGCCAAGGATACCAAGACCGGCGGTTATGTGGCATTTACCGGTAACATGTCCGGTATGCTGATCGCAGAATATATCCTGAGAGAGAAGACTGCTACCGGCGCTATGCCCGAGAATCCAGCACTGGTAACCACCATCGTTACCACCAATATGACCAAGCCCATCACCGAAGCTTATGGTGTAAAGCTGATCGAAGTACTGACCGGCTTCAAGTTCATCGGTGAGCAGATCAAGTTCTTCGAGCAGACCGGCAGCAACAATTATGTATTCGGTCTGGAAGAGAGCTACGGCTGTCTGGCAGGTACTCATGCAAGAGATAAGGATGCAGTTGTAGCAGTTATGTGTCTGTGTGAAGTGGCGGCTTACTGCAAGAAGCACAACATGACTCTGTGGGATATGATGGTATCCATGTATGAGAAATACGGTTACTTCAAGGAGACCCAGTACACCATTACCATGAAGGGTATCGACGGTGCAAGACAGATCGCCGAGATCATGGATAAGCTTCGTAAGAATCCGCCCAAGGCATTCGGTGACCTGAAAGTGGAGAAATTCCGTGACTATCTGAACGATGTAGTCATCGACATGGAGAGCGGCGAGAAGACTACTACCGGACTTCCCAAGTCTAATGTCCTGTATTTTGAACTTCCCGACAATGCATGGTGCTGCGCCCGTCCTTCCGGAACCGAGCCCAAGATCAAGTTCTACATGGGTGTTAAAGGTAACAGCATAGAGGATGCACAGGCCAAGGTAGAGAAGCTGACCGAGGATGTAAAGGCTGTACTGTAACCACCATGAGCAAATAGCATGCAAGTATGTTATTCAGGAAAGCTCTGGAAGAGCGATTTTGCGAATGGGGTTCTGAATAGTTAATGTTATTTTTAAGAGCGAATCGCCCGGGAAGGGCGATTTGCTCTTTTATAAAAGTGGAGGTATCCGTGGCAAAGCTGAACATAGCAAACCTTAAGAAAACTCTATATTATTTGCAACGCAACGGCCTGAGGGAAACCTGGATCTCTGTAAGGGAACGCCTGACAGAGACAGACCGCTATTTTTATGTGCCCTGTCCGGAAGAGGAACTGGAAAGGCAAAGTTGCAGAAAATGGGATAATCCGGTTACACTCAGCATTGTGGTGCCGTTGTACCGCACCCCGGAAATCTATCTGAACAGAATGATAACAAGCGTTATGCAACAGAGCTATCCTCACTGGGAACTGATTCTGGCGGATGCCACAGAGGATCACAGTGTGGAGGAGACGTTGACAAATCAGGGATTCCTGACAGAACGGCTCCTGGAAAATGCGGAAACTATTGCAGCGGATGCAAGGATCCACTATATACACCTTACGGAAAATGCCGGAATTGCGGCGAATACCAATCAGGCATTACCCTATGCAAGGGGAGAATATATCGGCCTGCTGGATCATGATGATGTATTGACACCGGATGCTCTGTATGAGATGGCAGATGCTATTACCAAAGCAAATGACAGAGGTGTCAGAGTCGCATTCGCTTATTCGGATGAAGACAAATGCAACGGGGATGAGACAAAATATTACGATCCCAACCATAAAGAAGACTTTAATTACGATTTAATCCTGAGTAATAACTATATCTGCCATTTTCTGGTGATGGATGCAGATCTGATGAAGAAACTTGCCTTCCGGCCAGAATGCGACGGTGCCCAGGACTATGATCTGGTGCTGCGGGCAGTGTCAGAGGTGCTGGCTGCAGATGGCCGCTCCGGGGAGGAGAGAATTCTTCATATTCCCAGAGTGCTGTATCACTGGAGATGCCATGAAGCATCTACAGCAGCCAATCCCCACAGCAAGAAATATGCTTACGAAGCGGGGCTGCGTGCACTGCAGGATCATGCGGCAGAACGTGGGATCCCGGCAAAGGCAGAGGAGACCAGACATGTAGGATTTTATCGGTTACAATATACAGAGGTATTACAGGAGAGACCGGATGTGGCTGCCGTAGGTGGCAGAGTGCTGTCTGGGAAAAACCGCGGCAGGATCGCCGGCGGCAGAATGACTGCGGACGGAAAGGTGTTCTACGAGGGACTGCCGAAGGACTTTGGCGGTTATCTTCACCGGGCGGAGCTGTCCCAGGATGCAGAAGCGTTAGACCTTCGGTGCATCAGGATCCGGTCAGCTGACAGGGAATTGTTTGAAAAAATCGTGGGAGTGCCTTATACGGAAGTAGTAAGAGGTCCGGAACAACAGCCGGTATTTGACAGCTCCACACTGCCTGCCGGGGCAGATATCCGGCTTTTAAGTCTGCAATTATCGGACGCATTACGAAAACGGGGAAGACTGCTGTATCTGCCGGAGTATCCGGAGAAATGGGAGAGACTATGAAGGAAGTAACCGTCGTTATACCCAATTACAACGGAATGAAATATTTACCGGAATGCATGGCCTCCCTGTGTCAGGGACAGGAAAATGCACCGGAATATGAAGTGCTGATCATAGACAATGGTTCTGCTGACGGGAGCGTGGAATATCTGGACAGCGAATGGTGTCGCAAAAAAGAGGCACCGGCAGAAGAGGGGGGAAAACCGCAGGTGCGTCTGATCGCCCTGCCGGAGAACACCGGCTTCTGTCATGCGGTGAATCTGGGAATCCGGGAGGCACGAAGCTCCTATGTGATCCTGTTGAACAACGATACCAGAGTAGAAGCTGGATTTGTGAAAGGACTGTATGATGCCATTCGGAAGGATGAAAAGATATTTTCCGTCAGCGCCAAAATGCTTATGTGGGATAAGCCAGAGCTGCTGGATGATGCGGGAGACCGCTACTGCGTTCTGGGATGGGCATATTCCCGGGGAAAAGGCCGGCCTGCTGTGGATTATGACAAGAATGTCAGCATATTCTCAGCCTGTGGCGGAGCGGCAATTTACAGACGTCAGGTATTTGAGGAGATCGGCTATTTTGACGAGGCGCATTTTGCTTATCTGGAAGATCTTGATATCGGTTACCGTGCCCGGATCTACGGCTATGAGAACCGGTACGAGCCGACGGCATCCGTTCTGCATTACGGCAGTGCTTCTACGGGATCCCGCTACAATTCCCGGAAAACGGAACTTTCTTCTTCCAATAATATCTATGTCATCGGCAAAAATATGCCGCTACTACAGTGGATCCTGAATCTGCCGTTCTTTTTGCTTGGATTTGGCATAAAATTTCTGTTTTTTTGTAAGAAGAGAATGGGAAAACTATATTTAAAGGGATTGGCCGAAGGGTGGAAACGTACCGTGGGTCCTGTGGGAAAGCAGGCAAAGGTGCACTTTCAATGGAGCCATCTATGGAATTATGTGAAGATTCAGTGGCAATTATACCTGAATGTTTTTCGAATTCTTATGAAATCTTAAGAAATTGCTTCATAAATTCTTAAGTTGAGAAAAAACCACCGTTATTGTAGAATGAAATCGTTGAAAAGAAGCTTTTCGGACTTAAAGATTGGGTGACCCGTATGATAAAAGACAACCAGAAAGTCTTTAACAGGCTTCTTGTGATAATAGATGCGCTGATCACAGCAGTATCTTTTGTCCTTGCCTATTATATCAAATTTTATATCTTAAATGACGGTCCGGGGATCGGTGTCCTGCCGGTGCAGGATTATTATATGCTGCTTCCCTTTATTGTACCCGGTTATATGTTCCTGTATTACCGGTGCAGTGTGTATTCCCCTAAGCGTACGGTTCGCCGCAGACATGAGATATACAGTATCCTGCAGGCGAATACCATTGGCCTGGCGGCTTTGATCATTATTTTGTATATGATCATCCGTGAGATCAATTTTTCACGATCCGTCATGGCAATTTTTTATGTCCTGAATGTTTTTCTGACTTCCGTATTCCGTATCATCATGCGCAAGGCATTGCGTTCCATACGGAAAAAGGGGTACAACCTGAAGCACATTTTGCTGGTAGGTTATTCCCGGGCGGCGGAGGAATATATTGACAGAATCCTCAGCAATCCCCAATGGGGATATGTAGTGTGTGGTATTCTGGATGAGCACATCCCGGGCGGCACGACCTATAAGGGAGTGAAAGTACTGGGAACGCTTGGTAATCTGGAATACATCCTTCCGGAGAACAAGCTGGATGAAATCGCGATCACACTTTCCCTGAAGGATTATGATTATCTGGAAGGTGTGGTGGATATCTGTGAGAAATCCGGGGTGCACACCAAATTCATTCCGGATTACAGCAGTCTGATCCCCAGCAGACCATATACGGAGGATCTGATGGGATTACCGGTGATCAATATCCGGTATGTACCGCTGACGAACACAGGCAATATGGTGATCAAGCGGGCAATGGATATCGTTGGTTCCATTTTCGGTATCATTATTACCTCACCGATCATGCTCATATCAGCAATTCTGGTAAAGCTGTCAAGCCCGGGACCGGTGATCTTTAAGCAGGAACGGGTAGGACTTCATAATAAGCCGTTTTATATGTACAAATTCCGCAGCATGGCAATGCAGACGGCGGCGGAAGAGAAAAAGGGATGGACGGTACGCAATGACCCCAGAGTCACCGGTATCGGTAAGGTTCTCAGACGTACCAGTATCGATGAACTTCCCCAGCTGTTCAATATCTTAAAAGGAGATATGAGTCTGGTCGGTCCCAGACCGGAAAGACCGCAGTTTGTGGAAAAGTTCAAGGAAGAGATTCCCCGTTACATGGTAAAACATCAGGTACGGCCGGGACTGACCGGATGGGCACAGGTGAATGGCTTGCGCGGTGATTCCTCCATCAAGAAGAGAATCGAATATGATATTTACTATATTGAGAACTGGACCATTGGATTTGATATCAAGATCATTCTTATGACGTTCTTTACAGGATTTATCAATAAAAATGCTTATTAGTACAAGGAGAAGACAAGATGGCAACAAATTCTAACAACAATGGCGGCAATAGTCAGAGACCTGCCGGAAGCGGAAGAAAACCTTCCGGAAGCGCACAGAGACCTACAGGACAGAGACCTGCCGGCAGTGGACAGAGAACCGGAGCTGCGAACGGACAGAAGAGAATGTCTGCCAAACAGCGTGCAGCCAGGAAGAGAAGAAAGGTTATCATCTTTGGCGTAGAGATCGTAGTGATCCTGTTCATGGTAGCAGTATTGTATCTGGTAATGACTCATACCAGCAATGAGGGCCCCAAGGTAACCGTTCTGGAGACAGAAGAACTTCAGATTCCCGAAGAGGTGCAGCAGGATGAAACTATGAAGGGCTATATGAACATTGCCCTGTTCGGTGTGGATGCCACCAAGGAAAGCCAGCTGTACAAGGGCAGCCGAAGCGATAGTATCATGATCGCCAGCATCAACATGGATACCGGTGATATCAAACTGGTCAGCGTATATCGTGATACGTACCTGAATATCGGTACGGATTCCTACCAGAAATGTAATTCCGCTTATTCCTATGGCGGAGCAGAGCAGGCGGTTAAGATGCTGAACATGAATCTGGATATGGATATTACGAACTTTGTGACCGTAGGCTATAAAGGACTGAGCGAAGTGATCGACGGTCTGGGCGGTGTCTATATTGATGTGGACTCTGAGGAGATCAAGCATATCAACAACTATCAGATCGGTATTGCAGAAGTTTTGAAATGCGATTATACACCGGTAACTGAGACCGGTATGCAGCTGTTGAATGGTCTGCAGGCTACTGCTTACTGCCGTATCCGTTATACCGCTGGTAACGACTTTAAGCGTGCTGCCCGTCAGCGTGAAGTCATTCAGGCAATCGAAGATCAGGCAAAGAAAGCAGATTATGCAACATTGTCCAAGGTATTCAACAGTGTCATCGACGATATTTACACCAGTCTGGATTCCAAGGACATCCTGGATCTGCTGAGCAATATTTCAAATTATCGCATAGTGGACGAAGGAGGTTTCCCCGAAGAGACCATGCGTGACACCGGCAATATCGGTGCAAAGGGAAGCTGTGTTATTCCGGTAAATCTCGAAAGCAATGTAGTATGGCTGCATCAGTTCCTGTTTGATGATGCCAGCTATTCCGTAACCAGCAACGTGAAGGAATACAGCAATAAGATTGAATCTGACACATCACCTTATCTGAATAAGTAAGAAACAGTGTATAGAGTAAAGCAACAGGAATACAAGGGAGTCTTCCGGAATCTGCCGGGGCTCCCTTGTGCATTACCCAGAAGGTTATAAGCCTTTTGGACAGTAGGAAAAGGCTTGTGCCGCAATAAGAGTTAAAGTATAATGAACCAGAGATTGGAAAAGTGAGGAGCGCTCTGACATGGAGATAGATGTGATCATTCCCCTGTATAAGCCGGGAAAAGAATTATTTACATTATTGGATAAACTGGGCAGTCAGAGCGTACCGGTACATCAGGTGATTCTTCTGAATACGGAAGAAAAATATTTTGATCAGCTGATCTACGGAATCAGATTTCTGGAAACCTATCAGAATATCAAGGTATACCATGTATCCAAAAGAGAGTTCGATCATGGCGGTACGAGACGGATGGGAGTAAAAAAGTCTTCTGCGGATGTCTTCGTGATGATGACACAGGATGCCATGCCGAAAGATGACAGGCTGATCGAAAAACTGGTGGAACCCCTGCAGGGGGAAGTGGCGGTGGCCTATGCGAGACAGCTGCCCAGAGAGGATTCGACACCGGTGGAGAGCTATACCAGAGAATTTAACTATCCGGCAAAGTCCCGGATCAAATCGGCAGCAGACCTGGACAGCCTGGGGATCAAGACCTTTTTCTGCTCCAATGTCTGTGCGGCCTATCGCCGGGAGATCTATGAGGAACTGGGCGGGTTCGTCAGACATACGATATTTAATGAAGATATGATCTATGCGGCAAAGGCGGTGGAAGCAGGATACTCTGTGGCTTATGCGGCGGATGCGCAGGTGGTGCATTCTCATAATTATACCAACGGGCAGCAGTTCCACAGAAACTTTGACCTGGGAGTATCGCAGGCAGAGCATCCCGAGATTTTTGCAGCATATCCTTCGGAGTCCGAGGGAAAACGAATGGTGAAAGATGTGACGGTATATTTGCGCAGCAACCATATGTCTGCCGGATTGCCCCATTTTTATATGCAATGCGCCTGTAAATATGCAGGTTATTTACTGGGAAAGAACTATCGCAGGCTCCCGAAAAAATGGGTACTTGCTTTTACTTCCAACAAGGAATACTGGAAACAGAACAGAAAGGATGTATGACTATGTGTGGTATTGTAGGTTATATTGGAACAGAACAGGCAGCGCCGATCATTCTGGACGGTCTGTCCAAGCTGGAATACCGTGGATATGATTCCGCAGGTATGGCGATTTTTGACGGTGAGAAGATCAACACCAGAAAAGCAGTGGGAAGACTTAAGGTTCTGGAGAACCTGACCCACGGCGGAGAGAATATGAAAGGAACCTCCGGTATCGGACATACCCGTTGGGCAACTCACGGAGCTCCCAGCGATATCAATTCCCATCCGCATATGAACAATGCGGGAACCATTGCCGTGGTACACAACGGCATTATCGAGAACTATATTCCCCTGAAGAAAAAGATGCAGGATAAGGGGTATCAGTTCGTATCCGAGACTGATACCGAGGTATTGGCACATCTGTTAGACTATTATTACAAGGGAAATCCTCTGGAAGCCATCACGAAGGTGCTTCATCGTGTGGAAGGCTCTTATGCGCTGGGAATCATGTTTGCAGATCAGCCGGATAAGATTTTTGCAGCCCGCAAGGACAGCCCGCTGATCGTGGGAAAGAGCGACAACGGCAGCTTTATCGCTTCCGATGTTCCTGCGATATTGAAATATACCAGAACCGTATATTATGTAGACAATCAGGAAGTTGTGGAATTACAGCAGGGTAGTCTGCGTTTCTTCTCCGTGGATGAGGAAGAGATCGAGAAGCAGCCGGTGACCATTGACTGGGATGCCAATGCGGCAGAAAAGGCTGGATATGAGCACTTCATGCTGAAAGAGATCTATGAGCAGCCGAAGACCATCAACGATACCATCTCTCCGAGAATCAAGGATAATGATATTGTGATCGAAGAGCTGAACATGAGTGATGAAGAGATCAAAGAGATCACGAAGATCCATATTGTGGCCTGCGGCTCCGCATATCATACCGGAGTTACCGCAAAATATGTGATCGAGGGTCTGGCAAGAATCCCGGTAGAAGTGGATGTGGCCAGTGAATTCCGTTATCGTGATCCGATTCTTCAGAAGGGTAATATGGTCATTGTCATCAGCCAGTCCGGTGAGACGGCAGATACTCTGGCAGCACTGAGAGAGTCCAGGGAAAGGGGCTTCAAGGTACTGGGCATTGTCAATGTGGTGGGAAGCTCCATTGCCAGAGAGGCAGACAGTGTTATGTATACCTGGGCAGGTCCCGAGATCGCAGTGGCTACCACCAAGGCTTACAGTGCACAGCTAACTGCACTTTACATGCTGGCTATGAAATTCGCCAGGGTACGTGGTACTATTGATCAGGAGAAGTTCGCCGGTATGCTGACAGATTTAAGATGCCTGCCGGATCAGATCGAACTGCTTCTGGGACAGAAGGAGAAGATTCAGCATTTTGCCAATCGTTACGTGGGAGCAAGAGATATTTTCTTCATCGGACGCGGTATTGACTATGCAATCTCGCTGGAAGGATCCCTGAAACTGAAAGAGATTTCCTATATTCATTCTGAGGCTTATGCAGCCGGAGAACTGAAACATGGTACGATTTCTCTGATCGAAGATGGTACGCTGGTAGTGGCTTTGGCAACCCAGCCGGATCTGTTCCAGAAGACCATCAGTAATATGGTAGAAGTAAAAGCAAGAGGAGCCTTTGTTATGGCAGTCACCATTGAAGGCAACAAGGCCATTGAGAAAGCGGCGGATTATGTAATATACATCCCCGAGACCAATCCGTACTTTACCAATTCTCTGGCAATCATTCCTTTGCAGTTGTTCTCCTACTATGTGGCAGTGGGACGCGGCTGTGACGTGGATAAACCCAGAAACCTGGCAAAATCCGTTACTGTTGAGTAGAGTGTAATAACTTACCCATAGAGAGACTGAGGACTGCTTGCAGGCAGAACAGACTCTCTGTTTTTTCAGGATTCATAATTGCTTCAGAAAGTTATCACAATTCGGACACAATTGACGGATATACTGTGTTCATAAGGTGAGAGGAAGAAATGAAACAGGTAATGGTAAAAAGAGTTTCTCACTTGCAACAGGATAGGAGGAAGCAATATGTACGAGAATGATAATTTTTCCGGTTACGGAACCGGCAATGAAAATACAACCGGTACATTCAGTGGAGCAGATCTGAATGAGACAAGAACAGAAAACAGTTATGGCTATGAAAATCATAGTACTACCCAGAGTGCAGCAGGAAGCACGAATGGTTACACCACATATCAGATGGGCGGAACCACAGGCAGCAACAATACGGAGCCTAAGAAAACCCAAAAACATGGCGGTTACTTCCGGAAGGCAATGGTAAGTGTCAGCCTGGGATTGTTCTTTGGACTGTTCGCAGGAATCGGTTTCTATGCAGTACAGCAGGGAACCGGGATGTTTACTACCAGCACAGATACCGCAGTGGTAGATAAGATCGCTTCTGAGGCAACGACAGAAAGTACCCAGAGTGCACAGCTGGCTACCAATGTTACTTATGTAGAATCCGATGTATCCAATGTGGTAGAAAAAGTAATGCCTGCCATGGTATCCATCGTAAATAACTTTACCGAGACAGCCAATGTCTTCGGACAGCAGTATACACAGGAAGAAGCAGCCAGCGGTTCCGGTATCATTGTAGGTAAGACCGATGATGAACTGCTGATCGTATCCAATAATCATGTAGTAGAGAGTGCAGATACTCTGACCGTTACTTTTATCGATGGCAGTGAAGCACAGGCACAGGTCAAAGGACTGGATTCCGATATGGATCTGGCAGTGATCGCAGTATCTTTAAATGATCTGAGTGATGATACCAAGAATGCTATTACAGTAGCAACACTTGGCAGCAGTGATGATCTGAAGCTTGGTGAGCCGGTCATCGCTATCGGTAATGCCCTTGGCTATGGTCAGTCTGTTACCAACGGTATTGTAAGTGCCCTGAATCGTGAGATCACTCTGGAGAACGGCTCTACCGGTACTTTCATCCAGACCAACGCAGCCATCAACCCCGGTAACTCCGGCGGTGCACTGCTGAACATGAATGGTGAGGTTATCGGTATCAACTCCAACAAGATCGGTGGTACTGCCGTAGAAGGTATGGGATATGCTATCCCGATTACTTCGGCAAGTCCTATCATTGCAGATCTGATGGAGCGTCAGACCAGAACCAAGGTAGCTGAGGATGAAGTCGGTTACATCGGCATCTCCCTGCAGGAAGTAACTTCCCAGATCTCCCAGATGTACAACATGCCGGAAGGTATCTATGTAGTATCTGTAGAGGAAGGCAGCGCAGCAGCCAATGCCGGTATCATGAAAGGTGATATCATTACCAAATTTGACGGCAGCAGTATCTCTTCTTACTCTGATCTGCAGAAAACGTTACAGTATTATGCGGTCGGTGATTCCGTAACCGTAACGGTACAGAGACCTCAGAACGGTGAATATGTATCCATCGAGCTGAATCTGACACTTGGCAGCAGACCTGCAAGCCAGAAATAAAGAAATAACAGGTAAATAAAAGGAAATGGAAAGAGACCCGGGCGAGACATATGGTTTTGCCCGGGTCTTGTAATATTTACCAAAATATGAATAGTTATAAATGGTTTAGAAAAACTTAACTTGTGCCCCGCTACTTCATTGAGTATAATAAGCGTAGGCAATGAGAAGTGTCAGACACGGGTATTATGCAATATGACTGCTTGCAGGCATTATTGCGTAATGGCCGGGGATGATAGGGCGAAGCCCGGATATCGAGGGAACACGAAGTGTTGCCGAGATACACTGCGAAGATGCTTTGGAGCCGGGGATGATAGGGCGAAGCCCGGATATCGAGGGAACACGAAGTGTTACCGAGATACACTGCGGAATAGTGGTAGGAAACAAAGAGGAGAATAACATGACAGATAATTATAATGATGATTATAGAGAAGTGATCCCTGAGGAGGAAAAAACAGAGACCAATGTGAGTGAAACTCAGGATAACGAAAAAAATAATGGAAACACACAGGTGGCGGATACTGCAAAAGAAAATTCCACCGAAAAAAAGTCAGAGGACAAAAAGGACAGCAGCGAATACGAAGATGTCTGCTTTATCTGCCGCAGACCGGAGAGCAAAGCCGGCAGAATGTTCAAGCTGCCCAACCATATCTGCATCTGCGATGATTGCATGCACAAGACCATGGAGACTGTGAGCCAGTTCGATTATCAGGGAATGTTGAACAATCCCAATGATTTCAACCAGTTTAACGGACAGAACGGATTCCCCAACATCAGTTTTGTGAATCTGGCGGATCTTCAGGGAGACGGCGGTATTCCCAACAAGCAGAAACTCAAGAAGAAAAAGAAGGCGGAAGGTCCCAAACCGGTATTCAATATCAAGGACATTCCGGCACCTCATAAGATCAAGGCCAGTCTGGATGAATACGTGGTAGGACAGGAAAAAGCCAAGAAGGTCATCTCCGTAGCAGTATACAACCATTACAAGAGAGTGGCCACTGACACTATGGATGAGATTGAGATCGAAAAGTCCAACATCCTCATGATCGGCCCCACCGGTTCCGGTAAGACCTATCTGGTAAAGACACTGGCAAAACTTCTGGATGTGCCTCTGGCTATTGCTGATGCCACCTCTCTGACTGAGGCCGGTTATATCGGTGATGATATCGAGAGCGTGGTATCCAAATTGCTGGCAGCGGCGGGCAATGACGTAGAAAAGGCGGAAAAAGGTATCATCTTCATCGATGAGATTGACAAGATCGCCAAGAAGAAAAACACCAACTCCCGGGATGTCAGCGGAGAGAGTGTACAGCAGGGTATGTTGAAGCTTCTGGAAGGTGCGGAAGTGGAGGTGCCGGTAGGTGCCAACAGCAAAAATGCCATGGTACCTCTGGCAACGGTGAACACCCGCAATATCCTGTTTATCTGCGGTGGTGCGTTCCCGGATCTGGACGAGATCATCAAGGAGCGCCTGACCAAGACCGCATCCATCGGTTTCAACTCGGAACTGAAGGATAAATACGATAAAGATACCGATATTTTATCCAAGGTGACTGTGGAGGATATCCGCAAGTTTGGTATGATTCCGGAATTTATCGGTCGTCTGCCGATCATTTGTACTTTACAGGGATTGTCAAAGGATATGCTGGTGAAGATCCTGAAAGAGCCGAAGAATGCGATTCTTAAGCAGTACCAGAAGCTGTTGGAGCTGGATGAGGTAAAACTGGAGTTCACAGACGATGCCCTGGATGCCATTGCCGAGAAGGCAATGAAGCGCGATACCGGTGCCAGAGCCCTGCGCTCCATCATCGAGGACTTCATGCTGGATATCATGTATGAGATCCCGAAGGATGATAACATCGGAAGGGTTACCATTACCAGAGAGTACATTGAAGGAACCGGCGGTCCCATCATTGACATCCGCAGCAATGAAATTCTGGAACAGGTGGAGAACCTGAAGCAGATTCCGGTGGAAGAGAAATAAATTGAGAGTTAGTGAAATACATTGGCAAAATCCACGAACTCCCGGAGCATGCGATACACATGTCTCGATGTAAGGTCTCCGGATGTGA
>OGEC01000594.1_pt1 | contig 26976 bp, 20 predicted proteins | sample 1570551 | NCBI WGS metagenome assembly OGEC01 (sample SAMEA2582127, study PRJEB24529) | metagenome | biome: Human gut stool | place: China | collected 2011 | reverse complement strand
AGGTCTGGCAGAAAGTGGCCAGGTTCTGACGAGCGTTGCCATCAAGATATAATTCGTCATTGATAATCTGAAATGCGACATCGTCGCGCATTTCGTGCAGCGGAAAACGTTTTGATTCTGCGATAGTGGAAATAGACTTTGCACCAAAACGTGAATCGAGTAGTTCCGACCTTAAATCCGTTACTTGCTTCTTATCCATTTTAAACTCCTTAAAATGATTGGATCGCATTAAAAAAGTAGGATTTATCGATAAAGTAAGCAAGTGCAAAGGACTCGTGTTTAAATAACAAAATCCTAATGTTATTTATCGTGAGATATTGCGTGAATAATATTTTTTCATTGAAAAACAATATAGTAGGGAGCTATTGGGTGGTGGCAAGGTGTTTTATGCTGTTATTTTTATGTGCATTCTGTGCCTCCTGAATTATCACGTAAAAATCAGACCTTAAAATATCATTATTAGTACGCGGTTATTTACTTTGAACGCATTTATAAAATTATTACATAAAAATAGCGAATATTGCTAAAATCCCCGCCAACGATGTGTTGACGGGGCTGTGATTATTTTGGCAATAATACCCCGGCATAAGTATTTACCGGATGAGAAAGATATTGTTTAACGGCAGTGTTAACATTCTCTACCGTCATTTGTTTCAACAATTGCTCCTGCTCAGTCCATGCTGCAGGATCGTCATATTGAATAAGACTATTTACAATAGTGTTCGCTAATTGTTGAACGCTACGCTGTTGGATATCGAGGCTGCGCTGAACGTTTTGCTGGTATTCATTCAGTTCTTGCTCACTGATCCCTTTAGCCAGACGCTTAACCATCACTTCATTCGCTAACGTTAACAGTTCATCATGTCGTTCTGGTTGACAAGTAAAAGCCAGCAAATGACTGATATCTTTGGCCTGAGGATCAACCGAGAGACGAGAAGAAACGCTGTATGCTCCAGATGCCTGTTCACGAATATTAACGCGTAGATCTTTTGCCAGTGCGACGTTAAAAGCATCGAGCGCCATACGCGTCGCCAGATTTACAGGTGTCCGGGAATCATAACGCTTCCACTGTGAAACCTGTGCCACAGGTTCATTTTGTTCTTTTACAGTAACCGATGCGTTGTCCGTCGCGCGAGTTAATGGTTTACCTGCGGCTAATGACGAATCAGAGTGTTTGATTGATCCTAAGTAACGCGTAATTAACGCCACGAGTTTGTCTTCTGCGACATTACCGACAATGACAAACGTGATATCCGCAGGAGATGAAAACAACTGGCGATCGGCAGCCAGCGCATCTGCGGCAGTAAACTGTGCAATCTGATTTTCTTGCAGTAATTTCGTGCGGTCATCAGCATAGCGCGTCTCATACATCTGCTGGGCGAATTTCTCCGCTGGACGCTGGTCGAGCGTTTTCAACGCCTGAATTTGAGCATTTTGTAGCGATGCCCAAATATTATCGTTAATCGTGCTGTGGGTGATTCGCTGGTTAATCAACTGGAAACCAGGTTCAGGGTTATTAGTCCGCGCGCTAACAGAGAGCAATGTATTCATGCCACTGACTTTACTGCTCATGGTTACCGAGTTTTCCGCACTCCAGCGTTTCAGGCTGGAAGAGGAGAGTTCACCAACGCCGCTTCCGCTTACTGCTTTATTTGCCAGCGCGATAAGTGATTTTTGCTGCGCAGGGAAACTTAAATCGCCTTTATTAGATACGGCAGTAATTTGTAGCTTTTGCTCTTCACCCGCGGATTTTGCCAGAATAACCTTGGCACCATTGGAAAGTGTTAATGATGTCAGATTCTCAGCCAGCGTTTCTTTGCTGCTAATTTCCGCCTGTGGGTCAGCGTCTACTGTTAACGATAAATTTCTGCCTGGGAAGATGTAAGCTGCCAGCTTTTTGTTGGCGTACTCTTTTTCCAGCGCCAGGATAGCCGCAGGAGACAATGCTTTTTTGGCGGCAACTTCATTGTTTACCATTTGCTCCCAAAATGCGTCCTGGTTCTTTCTTAACTGCTGCCATTTTTCCGCCAGACTTTGCACGGTAATTTGCTGCCACAGACGTTTCGAAAGTTGATATGTCTCTTCCGGCGACAAGAACGGCGTATTATTTAATGAGCTGGATGCCAGGCGACTGGTCAGCATACGTAAATCACGCTCAGCTTGCTGATCAACCGCATTTTTCAGCCAGGTAAGGCGGGTAGATTTAACATCATCGAGTTCTTCAGCAGAAAAGCCATGCTGATCAATGGTTGCCAACTCTGCCATTAATGCATTCGCAGCATCCTGCATATTATCGTCTTGTGCATTTACACGGAAAAACAGCGACTGATAATCGGGTGCAATTTTGACGCTGCGCGCAGTGCCGCCAGAAATAGTCTTCAACTCGCCCGACTGTATGCGTTCTTGCAGACGTTGGTTGAACAGCTGAACTAACATGCTCCATTCAGCTTGTTCGATAAAGCTTTGCTCATCGCTCACTTGCACCATTGGCAGGCGATAATAGAGTGCGATGCCGTTCACCCGGTTTTCTTTATCATTGATGATATTAAAGCGCAGGTGGTTTTCGGCTTTTGTCGGCCAGACGCGATTTTCAGCTGCTTTGTTAGCCGGAAGCTTACTTAAATTATCCTTTATCAGCGCCAGCGCTTCTTTACTGTCGATATCGCCGACCACAATAAAGGTCATATTATTTGGTTGATACCAGCGTTGATAAAATTGGCGCAATTGTGCCGGTGTGACCGTGGCGACGGTATCCATCAGGCCGATAGGTTCACGGTCTAAATTACGGGTATTTGCCAGCAGGAAAGGGCGGCGCGCCTGAGAGGTGCGCCATTTTGCATCCTGATGGGCACGCCATTCCTCAGTAATTACGCCGCGTTCAGCGTCTACTTCGAGTTTTTCAAAGGTTGCGGCATTACTCCATTCACTGAAGATTGCCATCACTTGTTGCAGATTTTGTTTCTGCGTAGTCGGCAAACTCACCTGATACACTGTTTCGTCATAGCTGGTATAGGCATTAACATCGCGACCAAAACGCAGGCCCATTGACTCAAATGTTTCGATGACTTTATTACCCGGCCATGTTTTTGTGCCGTTAAACATCATATGTTCTACAAAATGAGCCACGCCGCGCTCATTGTCCTCTTCCTGCAATGAACCGGTATGAATTTGCAGCCATAAATTTACCTGATCCTTTGGTTGAGCATGCGGATAAATCATATATCGCAAGCCATTGTCCAGTTGCCCGGTAATTAACTTTTCATCCTGCGGTAAGGCGGCGGCAATCAGTCGCCCGGGGAGCAACAGAGTTGCCACTAACGTCAGTAAGAAACAGAGGTTTCTCATAATTATCTCCATGCGAAAACCGGGCGAATTTACCCGGTTAAGTAAAATCCGAACTATTAAAATTTCATGCTGACATCAAGCCAGAAAGTACGGCCACTGGCGTAGGTCGCCACACCGGTATTCGTTGTATCAACAGCGGTTTTGCTATCCAGTACATTGAGAATATCGGCACTGAACGTCAGGTTTTGTTGTTTCAGAAATTGTGGCGTCCAGGACAAGCGGGTGTCCCAGGTCAGGCTGCTATCCAGTTTTTCGTCAACATACTGCTTGTAATCTGAATATTCGCTGATGTATTGCGCATTCGTCTTACCTAGGATAATGCGAGCTTTACGCGCTTCTTGCCAGGTCAGCGTATTCGCCCACACCAACCCGCTCGGTTGATGCGTGAAATCCATGTTTAAGGAGATCTTTAATGGATTATTAAAATCCGCCACTGGAACGCTATCGTAAGAGACCAGATTACCGTTATAAACCACCTGGTTATCACCGGTATTGCTCTCCTCATAACCATTGTTTAACGACAAGTTGCCCTTGCTCTTGATATAGCTAAAGACAATTTGCGGGTTAATATCTACCTGGCTGATATGCAGGGGTTCGGCCAGTTCAAAACTGAGGTTGAACGAATGCGTTTTGGTTTTACCGTCGTTGTTATATTCAGTAATGGTGGTTTTAGTCGCGCTGTCGGTACGACTGCTTTTGCTGATTTGATCATGCGCTTCACGGTAAACATAGTTTGCGCGCGCAATAACGTTCTTACTGATTTTTTGCTGCAAGCCCATTGCCAGTTCATCGTTATAAGGCGTTTTCAAATCCTGATAACGCGTCAGGGTTTTATTGCCTGATACCGATTCCGTCCAGCTATTGCGAATATCACGTAATCCCATATCAAGAATATTCCCGCCATAGTAACGGTTATAACCTGCGGTAATCATTGAGGTTTGATCAGCAAAAATATCCCATTCCGTCATAAAACGCGGGGAGATATTGTGGTTTGACAGATAGTTGTCATAGTCATACCGCACGCCGGGCATTAATGACACATTACGCCAGCTAATGCGATCCGCCATATACAGCGTGTAGTTGTCAATTCCCAGGCTGCCTTTACCTTTATGGTAAATGGTATGGTTAGTTTTCTTTCCGGCAGCATTAATCACATAGGATTCAGACTGGTTATGGCGTTCAGTCCATGCATCGGAATAGATGTATTCCGCGCCGAAGTAGGGTTGATGCGAAACATTACCCACGGTGAATTTTTGCCAGTCCAGGCGTGTTTTGAAGGTGTAATTATCTACAGCCTGGGAAATGTGTCCTAATCCGCCACGGGTGCAACGCCCTGTAATATCACCATATGTACATGAAAGTTCGGTGTACCAGATGTCATGATCGTGACGGGTATAATCACTAATATGATCCCAACCAACGGTGGTACGTAGTTTAGCCCATGCGAGCTGCGTATCCATATCCCATGCCAGACCATAGGATTTATTACCCATTTCGCGATCAGACTGCGGGAAGGTGCTGGTATTATAATCACGGCTGGAGCCGGTATATTTTAAGGTTAAATCGTGGGTAAAGCGGTCGCTGGCAAACCAGGTAAATTTGCTCAATGCAGTATCGATAACGTTTTTATACTGTGCCCGGCCGGCGACAATGCCGTCATTCGAAACATAATCCGCGCGGGTGATATCAGACTGGCGGCGCGATAAACCGGCGGTAACGCCGAAGTTATCAGCGAGTTCCTGATTAAACGACAAGGTATAAAAGTTCTTTTTAAAATCTGGAGAGTAATAAGTACTTCCTGAAGAACCTTGATTAAATGCGCTCTTGTTATTCTCATCGATATGCGATGTTAACCAGTCCGAACGCGTAGTGCGATAACCCAGTTTCACGCTGCTATCATCAGCGTTGAAGCGTTTGATCTTTGCATCAATTACCCCGCCATTGAAGCGACCGAATTCAACCGGCACAAAACTGTCATAAAGCGTCACATTGTCCAGTAAGCTGACATCAAGATAATAGCCCTGTGACATCCCGCTAATATTGGTTGCACTACTGGCATCGGACTCATTCGCTGGGTTCAGGTTATTAGTTGCACTAATGCCATCAATCAAATAGGCATTCTGGTAGGGCGACGCACCGTGAATAGAGATTTTTTCCGGGCGAATATCTCCCTGGTTCAACGAGGTACTTTGCGTTGAATCCATGCGCACCGCAGGGTTGGTTCTCAGCAGATCGCTGATATTGCCATTCCCGGTCGGTAAACGCTCGATGCTTTCACTGGTGTAATGCGTGTTGCCGTTTACGGGTACAGGGACAGGAGCATAGACCGTCATCTCTTCAAAAACATGCATGTACATGTTTTTGTCATCGACGGCCTGCGCCACATCAGCGCCACATAAAATGACGCCAGGAATAAGAACTCGCTTCATTTATTTATATCTCCGTACAGCAGGGCTTTTATTGTTTTTATAAAACCGCGCTAATGTCACAAATATCATCGGCCAGGTTCCAGACACCGGGTTGATGTGTAACCATAATGACGCCGCTTGTGGGGAGTTTTTCTCGCACTAAACGCAGTAAGCGGATTGCCTCTTGTTCCTCAAGATGAGAGGTAGTTTCGTCAAGAAATATCCATTTCGGACGTCGTAAAATTAATCGAGCCAGGGCGATACGTTGTTTTTCGCCGCTGGAAAGAATATCTCCCCAGCGATCGTGGTCATGAATACGCGTAGCCAATTTCCCCAGCCCAACCTGATGCAGTACTTCACTCAACGATTTATCGTCTACGGACAGGGGAAGTGCTTTACAAATAATCTCTTTCAGTAAGCCGGTTTTGATTAACGGTGTTTGTGACACATACCAACTGTCAGCAGGAGAAGAAATATCACCTTTAAACCACGGCCAGCAGTGGGATAATGTTTTAAGCAGTGTGGTTTTTCCCGCACCAGAGTAACCTTTCAGCAATAGCCATTTGCCTGGCAAAACATGAAAGTTCAGGTTCTCTAATATGATCTTATTATCAGGAGTACGAATACTCGCGTCAGCCACTTGTACCGCATGTTGGCAATTTTTAGGCTTATTCGTAGGGCGCTGTTCGGTGAGTTGATGGAACTCATACAAGCGATCGATAACCGCAGCCAGTTCAGCAAGTTCATCATATTTATAAATAAACCAGCTTAAATTGTTCGATACCAGCATAAATGCCTGGCGCGATTTCATCAGTCCGCCCAGATTGATCTGTCCGCTAATAAACTGCGGCAATAACAGAAAGTAGGGAAGAACGCTAAGCGAGCGCGAATAAATATTCTGCCAGTAATCAAGCCACCGCTGACGATTCATTAAACGATGCCAGTTCTCTTTAATGGTATGAAAATTTTCGCTCAACTCCTGGCGTTGTAGAGACTCAGCATTGCTTAGCGCAATCAGTTCTGCCTGCTTATTATGCTGCACAAGATTAGTTCGAAATGTCGCTTCGCTACGTTGTTTTTCCACATTAAGCGGACGAATACGTTTACCAACCTTATGGGTAAATAAAGTTCCACCGATCACAATGAGCACGACGGTATAGACCATATACCCCTGGATATTCCATTCAGTTCCACCAACAGTGAATGAGAGCGTACCCGCGCTTTGCCAAAGAATAACGGTAAAGGTGATCAGCATGCTAAGTGACTGGATGAAGCCAAATGAAAGACTGAGCGTTTTGCTGATCAGTAAGAGAATGTCTTCAGCGATACGTTGGTCAGGGTTATCTGTATTTTTATGCTCGCCGTAGATCTGCGTGAAGTAGTAGTTTTTATCTGCAAACCAGCGATTAAGGTAGTAATCTGTTAACCATTCGCGCCAGCGAATAGTCAGTAGTTTAATTAACCATGTTTTGTTTACGGATATTAATACAAAGATCCCCAGCAGGGCAGGGAACCAAAGGACAAGCTGCCAAAGCTTATCAGTTTCTTTCTGGCTTAGCGCATTGAAAAAATCATTATTCCAGTCGTTTAACCAGACCTGAATTTTAACCACGCCAAGGATCATGGCGAGGATAATAATGATTAACAACACTGAAGTTTTATTATTCTTACGCAGCCAAAAGGGCTTCAGCAGACAGAGATACTTTGCTATCAACATACAAAACGTAATGGGAATGGTTATCATTAGCGAAAATTTATTGTGCCATCCAATGATTATCTATGGCAATGATATACTGATGAAATTTATTTAAGTATCATTTAACAATATGAAATATAAAGAAATATTTCATTTTCAGTGGTTATGGTTATGCTATTGATAATCAAGGGTATTGCTAATGCCCTGACGCATACCTCGTAAGCCAGGATTTTCGCAAAGGAAGATGATGAAGACGAAACACCCGACAGGAATTTATGTCGGGTGCCTTGTTAAGGTCATAAGAAGGAGGCTAAGAATGGAGCTAAGGGGGAGCGTTATTAATTATTCTCCATTTGTTTTGCAACATCCATAATGTGGTAAAGCGGTACTCTGTTCTTAGCTAACTCCACCATGGCGTTCATATAAGGTACCATGGTTGAAAAAAGGATTTTATAACCTTCGCAAAAATAGGAAACAGTCTCATTGTTTACTTTAGTAATACGATGCTTAGGGCAACCACCATTGCAGATAGGTTTATATGCACATTGCTGACATTTCGCTGAAATCCGTTTTTTTTGCGCTGTCAGTTGAACACTGTTCATCGTTTTGAGTTCAGATTTATTAATGTTTCCAATTTTGTACTGTGGATAGACAAAATGATCGCATTCGTAAATATCTCCATTACTTTCAACAACCAGATTATCCTTGCAGGATTCCTGGAAAATACAACTGGTATGCCCATTCCCCAAAAAACGGCTGACAAAGCTTTCAAACTGACGGATGAAAATTTCACCCACATCGTTTTTAACCCATTGCATAAAAATGGTTGACATAAACTTGCCATAAGCCGTGGGAGGCACAGAAAAATCAATGATACGGAATGTGTTCTCACTATGGCCACTGAAATCAATATTCGGCGTCCCGGTTTCTAGCAATTCGATAAATTGCATATGTTTACTGCCGATAGATTTTAAAAAATGATAAACCTCATGAGGGTAATGGACATTAACGTTATTAATGACGGTTAACGTATTAAACTCTACTTGATATGATTTCAGACGCTCGATGGCTGCTATCACTTTTGCAAAAGTACCGTTGCCTGAATTACTGCGTCTGTAACGGTCATGTAGCTCCTGGGGGCCATCGATCGAGATACCAACCAGAAACTCATGTTCTTTGAGAAAGGCACACCATTCATTATTCAATAAAATGCCATTCGTTTGTAATGCATTAAAAATACGTTTTTGGCCTGCATAGCGTTGTTGATAGTGAATAACTTTACGGAAAAAATCCAGGCCAGCCAGAGTGGGTTCACCCCCTTGCCAGGTAAAATAGACCTGATTGCCAGACGCTGCGATATATTGTTTGATGAACTCTTTCAGAGTGCTGTCATCCATCCATTTTTCATGAGTAAACTGCGACTCTTTTTCAAGGTAAAAACAGTAATCACATTTGAGATTACATTGAAAACTGGAGGGCTTGGCTGTAACGTGCATCGCTATCTCGCTCAATAAGGCGGCGGAAAAATCCGCCGCATGAAGGTTTAGTTATTTCGCTTCGCTTAGTGCTTTCTTGATATTGTTAAACTTCTCCTGATTTACCTCGCTAAGCGGTGGTTGGCTGCTGTCGATAAACTCTCTTACCACGCCTTGCATCTCTTTAACGACCTGCGGATTGGCGGCCGCAAGGTTATCTTTTTGCTGTAGATCCGTCAGTTTGTATAGACCTAACTGATTGTTTTCTACTGTATAGACTAGCGAATAATCGTTATTTCTCACCGTATAAGAGAATTGGCTTAAATCCTCGGTGTTGGGGTTATGCGGGTAATCGTCTGACTGATGGCGGACAAATTTGTGGTAATTATCCCAGAAGGGAATATTTTCCTCATCAAACCAGTGAGAATAAGAGGTTATCCAGGTCAGATTTTTATGTGGCTCGCCTTGTTTCTTATCTTGCAACCACGGCAGCAAGGAAACGCCATCCAGCTTAAGGTCTTTTGGAATGCTGATATCGGCTGCATCAAGAGCTGTCGGGTAGAAATCCATTGCGGAAATCAGCTTGTCATAATTACCGGGTTGAAGTTTTCCTTTCCACCACATAAACATTGGGGTGTGAGTACCGCCAGGATAAGTCTGACTCTTATAGCCTTTTTGCGCCCCGTTCAGCGGCAGAGGACCATCGATAACCGCACCATTATCGGAGGTAAAGAGAATAATAGTATTGTCATACTGTCCGTTTTTCTTCAGTTGTTCGAGAATGCGTTTTACACCCTGATCAACAGAATAAACGGAAGCGTAGTAGTTATCTGCTGTTTGACTACCGGTATTAAATTGCTTCTGATATTGCTCCGGTGCAGGATTATCATTTGGCAGGTGCGGAGCATTATAAGCCAGGTAAAGCATAAAAGGCTGGTCAAGTGTTTTGGCACGATCAACAACGCCAATTGCCTCATCGGTTAACTGATCGCTGATATAACCTTTTGCTGGGACGCGTTCACGGTTTTTGAACAGTGAAGGGGAGTTGTAATATGCCGTTCCTGCAGCGTGGAATCCCATAAAGTAATCAAAGCCACGGTTTTGAGGTTGCCATTCTTCCGCAGAAAATGTGGTGAAGTTGTCATGATAGTCACGCGTTTGTTTATCTTCCGGTACCGGCACATTACTGATTTTTGACAAGTGCCATTTACCTACTGCTGCAGTGTAATAACCATGATTCTGGAATAATTCAGGCAAGAAAGTTTCTGTTAGCGGAATACCATCCTGAGCATCGGTATTGGAATAGACACCAAAGCGGGCGGGCGCTCGACCGGTCATTATTGCGGCGCGGGAGGGGCCGGAAACACCGTGCGCCACATAGCCGTTAGTAAAACGTACGCCTTCATCCATTAATGAAAGGAGCGTCGGCGTTGATTTTTGCGCAGCTTCAATGGCTTTATCTATCCCTATTTTGTAGGTATCGACAACTTCACGATTTTCCATTGTTTTTGGGTCAAAAGATCCCTTATCAAAAGGAAGTTGTCCATAACCAAGATCATCCATGGTCAGTACGATAATATTTGGCTTTCCTTTGGTACTGTATTCAGTCGGCGTAAAGTCTGAGAAAGCAACGTTTGTTTTGGTTGCTTTCAGCTTTACATCATCTGCCGCATGAGCAGCAAATGCAGCCATACCAGATGCCAGTATCAAAGATATCGAGGTACTTACGACACTTTTCTTTAATGCAGACTTCATAAATGTTCCTCTTCTTATTGTACTTAATTCCAAAGTAATTTTACGAAGAGAAATAAGTGGATGTAAGTGAAGTGAGTCACATAAAGAGATAGCAGATTTAGCTAAAAAAAGAGAAATAACAGTCCATAAACTGTTGACATTACTTTCTGTTCTACTAAGTAATTTCTCGTTGATAAACAACTAATCTATTGATATTTAACAAATTATTTAATTTCACCGACAAAATACCGAATTGAGATCATAAATGATCATGCAACGGGTTATGCAAATGCATAAATATGTGATGGCTGTCACTTATTTATTTCAAGAAATATATCACCTAAAAACAACGCGGGGCAGGGAATGGCTGCCCCATTTAATTCTTACGCAGCGTGTGTGGTTGACTACTCGTTAGCAAATAATCAAATAGCTAAAGCACTCATCGTGTTGTCCGTGTTCATACCGGTGTGCCTTTGACAACGGTACTCCTTAGAAACTCTCTTTGGACTGTTGCCGAAATGTTTGCGGAACGCATAAATAAAATAAGATGTACTCGCATAACCACATTGTTCGGCAATTTTATTGACTGAACCTTCTACGCGTATCAAATTTTTTGCGTGCTGCATTCTGGCATCTAAAAGAATCTGTGAGAATGTCGTTTGCTCTTGCTTTAGTTTTTTCTTCAACAGGCTTTCACTGATGTACAGGCAGTCACAAATATCTTTCAGCTTCCATGGGTGCGCCAGCTTCATGTTGACAATATTTCTCACTTTCCCGGAAACGGATAGCACACCGTTAGTTAATAGTGTAATGAAACCTTTGCATGCGGCAAAAATAGACAGGCAAGAAAAAAGCAAAAGTTCTGAAAAATTATGATGATTGCGTTCTTCCGAGTTGAGATAAGCAATCATTTCATTAAGCAATCCAGTCGGTACATTTGAAGCACGTAAAAACTTCGCAGGAACAGGCACCGTCACTGTCTGAATGTTAGTGCATTGTAGATATTTTTTAATGGTATTTTCATTAAATCCGATTTCTTTGAAATGCCGCTCATAAGGTTCAAAATGCGTACGAACAGCGTTATCTACCATCAGGATCTCGCCGTCAGAGAAGGCGTAATCTTTATCTAAAATGTTAGCGTTGAAGGCATGATGAATAAATATAACAGAACAAACGAGCGACATTTTATCTCCTTAAAACAATAAAGTTTTTATCGATACTTTTTTAACATTTCATATTTATAATTTGCTGTTTATTTTCAGTCTTGCAAACTATTGATAATGAAATGTGTAAGATCTCTTGCAATGCGACCCATTTCTGAAATACCCAGCTGATCAATTGCCGAAAAAATGGCTATCAACGTAAGTGTCAGTAATAAGACAACCACAATTACAGACATGATTTCTTTATAGTTGTCTCTTTGCGTGATTTTGTTTTTCACTGTGGTCGCATGCATTTCAAATATGTTTATTTAGCGGATAACGTTAAAAATCGTTAATCAGTATGCTTAATATAACAGGCTGGAAAAAAGAGGAAATAGGACTGGTGCTTCAGTACTGAGCGGAGTTTCTTACAGCTGTAGGCAGAAGTTTATATCTTATAGTATGTAGTCTAATTTAATCCATGTGAGCAAATTGCGCGATAATAGTCAATGAGGAATTCTTCTGCTGTGCGGATGACAGCAGAAGAAATGAGAAGAGGCATTAATTTGATGGTTCTAATTCAACCGGAATACTTTTATAGCCAGGAATGCCACTTAATGGATCGTGGTTATCAAGTGTTAGCATGTGATTCGATTCTGGAAAATAGGTCACCAGTGAGCGGTCAGCCATAGGGTAAATGACCACTTTTAATCTATCCATGCGTCGTGAGCTACGTTTACCGTCTGGCGTGAGTGCAATAAGATTAACTCTTTCGCCGTTTTTTACACGGCAAATTTTAGCTTGTTTAGCACTCATAAAGACCACATCTCGTTGACCGAATACACCTCGATAGCGATCATCCATACCATAAATCGTCGTGTTGTACTGATCGTGGCTGCGTACTGTCGCCATGACCAGTTTACTGTTAAACGCTGAAGAGGGATCTTCTAACAGCCCTTTGCTGGTAATGAAATTAGCCTTACCTGACGGCGTCATCCAGCGCCTTTCAGCAGCTGCGTTTATCAGGTGAAAACCACCAGGATGACGGATGCGCTGGTTATAGTCGGCAAACTCTGGCAGCACAGCTTCAATGTCATTGCGAATGCGATCATAATCTTCCACCAGATACTCCCAGGCTACCACGCTCTGGGGTAGTGCTGCCTGCGCGATTCCCGCGACCACTGCACACTCTGATTTCAGCATTACACCGGCGGGTTTTAACACACCACGCGAGGCATGAATCATCGACATTGAATCTTCAACGGTTACCGCCTGAGCACCGCTTTTTTGCATGTCAATCTCGCTACGTCCCAGAACCGGCAGAATATAGCTATGCCGTGCGGTCAGCAGATGAGAGCGGTTAAGCTTAGTGGCTACGTGTACAGCCAAATCTAATTGCGTTAACGGTACAGCGCTCGCTTCCCGATCTGGCATTGCCAGCGCAAAGTTGCCCCCCATGCAGATCAATGCTCGAGCTTGCCCCGTACATATTGCTTGCATGCTGGCAATTGCAGCATGTCCAGGTGCATGAGGTGGGGTGAAACCATAGCGCTCACCCAGGCGAGCCAGAAACTCTGCAGACGGTTTCTCGGTGATACCGACGGTTCGGTCGCCCTGTACATTAGAGTGACCTCGTAGTGGGCAGATGCCCGCACCAGGCTTGCCAATGTTACCTTTCATCAACAGCAGATTGACCAGTTGCTGTACATTCTGGGTACCATGTTCGTGCTGAGTGATCCCCATTCCGTAACAGATAATGGTGCGGTCGGCAGCGGCATATGCATCAGCCAGTTCGGCGATTTGAGTCTGACTTAGTCCAGAAATACGCTCGATATCTTTCCACTCGGAATTGAGAACGTCACGGCGTAGCTCGTCAAAGCCGACGGTATGCGTTTGAATAAATTCGTCATCCAGCAATGAGGGCCGACCTGCGGCGCTTGCAGCATCATCGCGCTCAATTAACAGGCGCATCATCCCCTTGAGCAACGCCATATCACCACCAATGCGCACGTTGTAGTAGGCACTGGCCAACTGAGTCTCAGAGTTCGTCAGCATTTCAAACGGGTTTTGCGGTGCGGTAAATCGCTCCAGGCCACGTTCCTGTAGAGGATTGATGGCGATCATTTTCGCTCCCCGTTTCACTAAAGCGCGCAACGAACTCAGCATGCGAGGGTGGTTTGTACCAGGGTTATGCCCAATGCAAATGACTAAATCGCATTTCTCAAAGTCTTCCAGCAACACGGTCCCTTTACCTACACCGATACTCGCTGCCAAACCCACACTGGTCGGTTCATGGCACATGTTGGAGCAGTCGGGGAAGTTATTGCTCCCGTATTCACGGGCAAAAAGCTGATAAAGAAAGGCAGCTTCATTGGAAGTGCGGCCCGAAGTATAGAATTCAACCTGATTGGGATCACTATAGCTTTGAAGGCGTTCGCCAATTTCGTCGAAAGCTTGTTGCCAGCTTAATGGCTTGTAACAGTCGCTGACGGCATCATATTTCAAAGGCTGGGTGAGACGCCCCGCAGCCTCAAGCTCGTGGTCTCCCCAGGTAAGTAATGATTGAACCGTATTCTCAGCAAAGAAAGAGGCGTTTACCTGCTTATCCGTGACTTCCCAGGCGATTGCTTTTGCGCCGTTTTCACAAATGTCGAATGACGCACTGTGCTTAGGATCTGGCCATGCACAACCCGGACAGTCAAAGCCCTCTGGCTTATTCATGTCAAACATGGCAATAACATCCTGGCGTATATCCATCTGCTTACGTACTGCATTCGCTACGGATTTAACAGCACCCCAACCACCGGCAGCCCCCTGGTAGGATTCAATTTTTTTCTTCATCTACTTATCCTGTGTGGAAATGAATTATTAGGATTTGAAATAGCGATGATGCACAGTATATACAAAGGGATTATCGTCAATATGGATATATAAGAGTAGGGGACTACTCTCTTTCTATTTTTAATCTATTATCGTTAAATAATAGAATGGTATAAATACGATAAGTTAAGCATCATCTCTCATAGTGTTTAAATTAACATGTTTTTCAATATAAAAAATAAGACTCTGGCGTTAATTGTGCGCGGATTTTCTTACAGGTGTAGGATAATAGCCTTCACAAAATAATTATCCGCGCAATTTTCGCGAATGGAGCGCATAGACTAAGGTCAAAATCACAATTATTCATAGATAAAAGTGACACCAATGACTGACTGGACGGTTCCGGCTGCAACCTTGTTTCCTGTTTGTCCATAGGTTGCGCTTAAACCCAGAGGTACTTTGCTTTTATTTACTGTCCCCAGGGAGACATTTTCTCCCGTTGCCAGTATTTTTCCATTACGTATCAGAGAGACACCCACTCCCGATGCTTTTGTTGCATCAGGTGCCGTGTTAGCAAACACTTGTCGGGCACTGTCAGTGGTGGCACCCGAAAGATAAAATGAGAGCTTTTGTTCGCTTGAGCAATATACGCCAAGGGGTATTTCTGCGCTTCCAGGAAAGTCCGGGAGATCCACGGTGACATTACGACTATCAACAGTGCAGCCGCCTGTTGGCATAACAACACTGTTATTTGAAATAATATTCCACGTAAAATTACGCGGATTTCCGCTTCCTAACGTGGCAATTTTATACATATGAATACGGGCAATAACTTCCCCGGCTTTTATGACAACTCCACCGGCCGCCCCGACTGGGGTAATATAGAGTTTTAACGGTAATGGCATCGGTGTCTTATCACCAATATCCAATACGTTGGTATTTGTCGTCAACGGGAAGGGGTAGGTCACATTATTCCAGTACAGCGATCCCTTATATGACTGTAGAGAGCCTGCGAAAGCTGAGCCTTGTACCAGGTTTATATGATCAGTGTCGTACCAGCCGCCGTAATCATTCCAGCAACTTATATGCTGAGACAAGTCTACAACCAGATTCTGGCCCGGCTGTATTACAGGGTCGAGATTAACATAAACAGAGGTTGTACCAGCTCCAATACTTGACCCGCCATCGACATTACAACTGAAGGCAAAAACTTTACCTGCCATTAATAGAAAATAAATACCGAACAGGACCTTTATACTGATTGTTTTACCCATGATATATCCTAAGGTTAAAAAATTGATTTAAAAAGAAGGCTAAGAAAATCGAATCGACGTTATTGCCAGGTGTAGATCACATTGATTAGCGCCTCGATCGTTCCCTGGCTTGCGTTTCCATTCACCGTGATAGCTCTTGCCTTAAGTGGAAACTGTGCATTACGAGTGATCTCATCAACAATAACCGTTTTGCTATCGCCATTTTTTAACGTCGCATCCTGGTCATCCCTCAGCTCTATCTGAATATTTTCGGCAGTACCTTCATTTTTGTAATAACCCGTATTGTCAGTTGAACCTGTCACGATTGCCGTCACTGTACTTGTTTCAATCGGACAATCGGTTAATGACAAAGTAATATTGTGCCAGCCAGATGCAGAACCAGGTTGTTGCAGATTGCGTGTATAAAGATCCCCGAGATTAACGTTAGCTTCTTTGGTTTGAATAGTGCATGGTTTAGCGACTACCCGACCATTAACAGTGATAGTGACATCGGCGGCCTGGAGAGTTGCTGTGAATAATGTGCAAAACGTAGCTAACAGGAACCTCTTGTGAAGTCTTTTCATATCTGACTCTGATTATTGAAATTCAAGGGTAAAGGTTGCCGAAGCGCTCACCAGTCCAGGATTGACGGACTTCTGAGTTGACTTCAAACGAGCGGAGTAAGGCAAAATATTGTTCTGTTCTGGTACCAATGGGATCCACTGCATCCCGGCATGAAGGTCATTCAATTTCACCGGACGCATATTTCCGTCCAGTATTTCTATACCCAAACCGGAGGCCGTATTGCTTCCTTCATCCAGTTTCAACAGAGTATTATTTTCTGCATCCTCAATACCGTTAAATGCAACCCGAACTCCCGTTGTCCCTTTGCTGCATTCACTTAATGTAATCTGAAAAGGGACGGCTGGACTTGTGCTACCGGTCGTTGGAAATTGTCTGGCACTGTTTTTTTGGAGATCTACGGTAAAATTAAGCGAATCCGATGAGACTGTGCAGCCATAATCGAGGACGCGCCCGCTAATTTTAATAACGCTATCTGCGGATAAAGCAGAATAGGTGGTTAACCCCAGACATAAACCGAGGAAAATAATGTTATTGTATTTCATAATCTATTGTTCCTTAGCGACAGATTGCTGTCTGCTGGTTCAGTAAGGTACCAGGAGAAACTTCAGGAAGCTTGTACTCGACAATACAGTTTGAGTTTTTATCTTTGCCCCATGAAACCTGTAATTTCCCTGACTGTGGAAGTCCAGTCAGATAAACCTGACCGTTTTCCGCGACAATGCTGCCATTTTTATTCTGTCCATGTGTGACAATTGCACCGAATGGAACGCTCTTATTACCGTACTTCAACGTCATTAATACTTTCCCGCCGATTTGTGCATTAAATGTTGCTCTGGCAATAGCACCGTGAGTTGGGATGACAGTGACAACGGTTTCATCCAGTTCAACATTATCTGCAAGGGAATTCGCGTTAAGAGCGACACGATTTTCTCTATATTCTGTCGCAAATGGTAATATGGCATAGCCACGCCAGTCGGTATGAATACCGGTCTGGTTCTCTATTTTGACATTATCAGCGCCAGGAGCCTTAACCAGAACCATTGTGTCGCCCAGCGGCTGTCCAAAGGTGATGCCATCAGCATGAGCAATAATGCCACCACTCATTCCGTAATAAATCTGGCTGCTGTCACCACTCCGACTGTAACCGATATTCGTATTACCGTAAGCTCCACGATAATTAAGAGAACTGTAACCACTGGTGCCAGACGATGTATTACCCCCGTGGGTGTTACCGACCTGAACACTATAATTCAGGTTATTATCCGGCAGCAGAGTGCCATAAACTCCCGATAGATTGGTCATGCCGCCTTTCAAATCGTTTGACATACTGTAACTGGCGTTTGAGTTACGAAATGCCGACTGACTGTCTGTACGCATCCAATGACTGAAGGGAACATTAAGCGTAAAAGCAAGTAAATGATCCCGATCGTTTTGCCATATATTATTGGAATAGCTGTAATTCAGCGAAGTCGTAATATCACTAAACGGCACATTTAATCCAAATGATATTTGCTGGTCGCTGCGTGACGTGTTCCAGTAACTTTGGCGACTGGCACTGAAAAATGTCGTACCGTAATTTCCAAGCTGCTGAGAGATGCTTATTTGTTCCTGACCACGCTTACTGTAGAACAGATTAAAATAATCAATAAATTGTGTCTGCTCATTGCTGTCTCCGGTAGGAGGCTTGACGGTGTAACCACTCATTCGACTGTAGGCACTGTCGGATAAGTTATAAAAACCTTGCGTAGAATAGCGATATCCTGCGACCTGGATATTGGTTCCCGTCTGGTAGAAGGATTTGCTGTAGACGGATTTAATCGATTGCCCGCTGTGACGGGTGCCATCTGCAAGTGTCGTATTGGCCTGCGTGATATCGAAAGAAAAGGCACCAAAAAGTCCTAAATCTTTACCAATACCAAGGTTGAAGGCCTGATAATCTTCTGCAATTTGCATTCCGCCATAAGGTGTCCAGTTTCCTTCCAGTCCATGCATCAAGCTACCTTGTATGAACTTGGGGGAGCTTTGCAGGTTATTTCCACTACGATATTCCCCCATGGCAAGCGCATAACGCGTATATCCAGCACGTTGGAGAACCGGAACAGACGAATAAGGAACATATAATGTCTGAATACTGCCGTCTGCCTCTTTTATGGTTACTTGCAGATCACCACCATTGGCCGCAGAGTTGATATCATCAATAGTAAAAGGGCCGGGTGGGACAGTAGTCTGATAAACATCGTATCCATTCTGTTTTACACTCACTTGTGCGGTGCCGCGGGCAATACCATGAATCACCGGAGCGAAACCATGTTGGCTATCGGGCAACATCGCTTCTGTTGAATTTATTTTGAGGCCACGAAAGTTCACACTATCAAAAATATCGCCATCGGTATAACTATCACCTACCGTTAAGCGTGAGCGTAAGGGAATAATGTCACGTTCAGCCGACGTATTGATATGCTGCCATTTATTGCTGTCAGATGAATTGCTACTCCCACTGTTATAACTCCACGTTGAGTTATCGCGCAGTCGCCAACTACCAATGTTGATGCCACTCTGTAAATTCAAATATGCATAGTTGGATTTTCCTGCATTATGGTTGCCACGATTATTAATAGAATTACCATTAAAACTATAGTTTAGTAGCCCAGCATTTATTCCTTCTTCCCACAGATCCGGAGAAACATAGCCGCGAGCCATTCTGCCAACATAAATTTGCGGAACGGAGAGTGACAGATGTTGCTGACCAACATTAAACTCAGATGATGCGTCAGCCAAACGATCCCGAAGTGGTGTGCATGCGCTGTTGTCCGACACATGTTTTTCTGCCGAATGTTCCTTATTGTCTAATAATGCTGATTTTTTTATGCCAAGACTGACAAGAAGGTCTGTACTCAGGCATGGGATGAGATCTGCATTATTATCATCTGCAATAAAAGTAATATCCCGACTAGTCATAAATTCGTCGTTCAAATAAATGTCGACCCGATATGTACCAGGTGGTGCCTCGCGTCCCTTAGTAAAGGCGGATAAATCGACAGATTCAGCAAGATCATTGCTTAAAAAGCGTGGATTAAAATAATACTCTGCGTCAACGGGAAATACCGCAGTTGCTAAGCCAAGGGCAATGGTAAGCCGTGCAAAGCGAGGCAGTAGTAACACCTGATGCATACGATATGCCTTAAATGCGGCACGAAAGGCTGTCATTATTAATTCCGATTGAGTTTATTATTAATTAGGTCACTGGCTTACTGCATGGTTGCCTTAATACGCGGAGTTAATGCACCGTAATCATTGATCGTCTGAAAACTGATATCCCCAGTTGCAGCATGCGGGATATCCACCGATACTTCACCTTTTGGCGGCACCATGGTGTTTGGGAGATTGCTATTTCCTGCTTTCATATTTGTTACGGTAATGAAGTAGGGCGTTGGATTAATAAGAGTGAGTTTGCTACCGCTGCGACGAAACCGAAGCATTGCTGGCGCTTCTTCAGGTGCCATTGCCAGGTTCGTCGGGCGATAAAACATTTTTATGCGGCTAATAATTGCCAGCTGTAATGTATTCTCATTCTTCTGGTCTTTTTCCATAGCAGGAATAGCTTTAACATTAACCCAAAACAGGCTTTCACGGTCGCCTGGTAACTGATGATTAGTGGCGTTGATTATCCGAAGCGTATTCTCTTTTTTACCTTGCATGGAAAAAAGCGGTGGGGTAATGACAAACTGGGTGTCTTTTTGGTCACCTGCATTTTCTATCCATGACTGAATGAGATAGACACTGGCAGGATCATTATTCGTGACAGGCAATAAAACCTGTTTCTGGTTTGCCGGATAAATTACCCGCGTCGCACCAAGTGCGACAGCTGCGTTGGCAATGGTGCTATGGCAAGCAAAGAGCAATAAAAGTAACACTGTCGCCATAAAGGAAATAGAGTAGGGGATACGCGTAGTTTGCATCTGATGCATTCTCCATGTGTTAAGAGGATAAGCGGGGAAACCGTTACATCAGACAATCGGTAAATGTTGCTAATACATTGGCGACTCGCCGGGTTTCCAGACTTAATGCGTTTGTAATAAATGTTGGTTCTCTTTTAATAGGAAAACCTTGCTACAAAGTAAATATTTTAAATAACAGTAAGTTTAACTACTGTTGTTTATTGATCGTTTAGATATTATGTGATTTTTTCATACCGCTCCAAAATATAAACTATTCCTCATTAATAATGAGATGAACATTGCTGAATTGCTCGGGTGTGCGTAGCCATGCCACACACACCCTGTTTCAATTTCAGATGACGTATAGCCACCTTAAGATTGAATTATAGATATTGAACTTTGAAGGTCGCATCAGCGTTTGCAGTACCAGCTACTGACTGCCCGAGAGCAATATAACGAGCCTGGAATGGCAGTATATTCGTGCCATCAATCAAGTCAGTTTTAGCGCTAAAAGTGGCACCATCAAGTATTAATACCTCACCCGTACGGTCCAAAATTTGAATACCGACATTTTGGGCAGAGCCTGCCGCTGAACTCTGCAGCGCTAAGGTATCGTCATTACTGGTGACAGTAGTACCCAGGTGGATTTGCCCCTATATTTCCAGACATCTGTTATCACTTAACCCATTACAAGCCCGCTGCCGCAGATATTCCCGTGGCGAGCGATAACCCAGCGCACTATGCGGATGCCATTCGTTATAATGCTCGAACGCCTCTGCAAGGTTCTTTGCTGCCGTTAACCCGTCTGGTTTGGGCATGATACTGATGTAGTCACGCTTTATCGTTTTCACGAAGCTCTCTGCTATTCCGTTACTCTCCGGACTCCGCACCGCCGTGTTCTTCGGTTCAAGTCCCAACATCCGGGCGAACTGGCGTGTTTCATTAGCCCGGTAGCATGAACCATTATCCGTCAGCCACTCCACTGGAGACGACGGAAGATCGTTGCCGAAGCGGCGTTCCACCGCTCCCAGCATGACGTCCTGTACTGTTTCACTGTTGAAGCCGCCGGTAGTGACCGCCCAGTGCAGTGCCTCACGGTCACAGCAGTCCAGCGCGAACGTGACTCGCAGTTTTTCTCCGTTATCACAGCGGAACTCGAACCCGTCAGAGCACCATCGCTGATTGCTTTCTTTCACGGCCACTCTGCCTGTATGTGCCCGTTTCGATGGCGGTACAGCAGGTTTTCGCTCAAGCAACAGCGCATTCTGGCGCATGATCCGGTAAACACGTTTGGCATTGATCGCAGGCATACCATCAAGTTCTGCCTGTCTGCGAAGCAGCGCCCATACCCGACGATAACCATACGTGGGCAGCTCTCCGATAACATGGTGTATACGGAGAAGCACATCCGTATCATCAGTGTGACGACTGCGGCGGCCATCCATCCAGTCATCGGTTCGTCTGAGAATGACGTGCAACTGCGCACGCGACACCCGGAGACAACGGCTGACTAAGCTTACTCCCCATCCCCGGGCAATAAGGGCGCGTGCGCTATCCACTTTTTTGCCCGTCCATATTCAACGGCTTCTTTGAGGAGTTCATTTTCCATCGTTTTCTTGCCGAGCAGGCGCTGGAGTTCTTTAATCTGCTTCATGGCGGCAGCAAGTTCAGAGGCAGGAACAACCTGTTCTCCGGCGGCGACAGCAGTAAGACTTCCTTCCTGGTATTGCTTACGCCAGAGAAATAACTGGCTGGCTGCTACACCATGTTGCCGGGCAACGAGGGAGACCGTCATCCCCGGTTCAAAGCTCTGCTGAACAATTGCGATCTTTTCCTGTGTGGTACGCCGTCTGCGTTTCTCCGGCCCTAAGACATCAATCATCTGTTCTCCAATGACTAGTCTAAAAACTAGTATTAAGACTATCACTTATTTAAGTGATACTGGTTGTCTGGAGATTCAGGGGGCCAGTCTACCAGGAATGCAACAGCTGCATTACTGGAAACATTGGTATCACAATCATTCAGCTTGATATTGAAGCCAACGGCGGAGCTGAGGTCACCCGCTTTAGCCAGGCGAGAAGAACGGACCTGACCCAGCTCAACCGTTTGGTTCATTGATTCTGAATCAATCGCACAAGCGGCATTTACCACTTCACCTTTAAAATGAATAACACCGCCATTAACAGTGGTCGTTACTGATTCATCACCCTCGGCTGCGCTTACCGCAGCAGACGACATCGCCAACACAGAAACGACAATCATACCGACATGTTTGAGTTTCATAATTCTCCAAAATTTATATTTAAGTAGCTGAATAAAGAAAGTTAACAATCAAGTCATTCTGTTATTGCTTATAAAACAAGAATCATTCTTGATGGGATATTGCCCTGAGAATATAGTTTCCGGGGTTATTACATTTCACGAAGAACGATAATATCTTTAAATTACAAGGACACCTAATCACAACAAGTTTATTGCAGCACTTGTTGTAGAGAGTATTTGCAAAGACATTTTATGTCGCTAAATAACATGACGATTTCATTATGCATGTTATTTATAAACCGTGACTAAACAGAATATTATTGCGAACAAGGGAAGTGTCAGGAAAGGTCAAGAGCGACCAATGGCTTATATGGCTATAAATCATTAGCTATAGTTAATGTTTGCCTGGTGTAACTAACACGGAATTGCTCTAAACAGATAAGTGCAGGGTTTATTAAAGCTGACCGACAGACTTTCTTAACCTGGTAATATCTCTCTTAGGTGACTCTCCAAACATCCGCGAATATTCCCGACAGAAATGGGATAAGCTTTCGTAACCGACAGCATAGGCTGCAGTGGTGACATCGTAATGTTCATTCAGTATCAGTCGCCTGGCTTCATTGAGGCGTAGCCATTTCTGATACCGGAGTGGACTCATTCCCGCAAGCTGTCTGAAGTGTTGATGGAAAGAGGGGGTGTTCATTTGCACGCGGTTTGCCAGCCTGACTCTTCAACGCAGGGAAGATGCGGCAAACGGCAAACCTGCATACCAGCCAGCCTATATCCGGTATGCACAGGCCAATCATGAAAGAGGAGAGGCTTTATGTTCTGGAACCCTGAAGTAATAACGACGACCGGAAAATCGCTTCGCATCACTCAAATCCAATTTAACATAATATACATTATGCGCACCAACATAAACCAAGGAAGAATCCAGTCGTTGGCGGTCATGATTGTCCTGCTCATTAACAACGACCAAAACCCCATATCTTACTTAATACCGTATTCTCGGCTTAACCGGTCGTGCAACCTCAACACATTGGTTTCAACTACATCTTATCCGCTCTACGGGATAAACGCTGCGATATCCGCGATCGCGGATAAAAAGGAGGATTTAAAAGTCGTTTGAAGTCGGCAATATTAAGCCGCATGCATCTTCGACATGCGGCTTATACGGTTTACCAGCTATATTTCACACCCAGCATGCCCTGAGTATCGCTATAGCCTTTATCACCTAGTTGCACACCGACATTCCCCCACAGGCTAAGGTTGTTATTTACTTTCGCCTCAACCCCGGTACGTACTTCACCGAGATTACGCGCACCATCACGGCTTACGGTTTGACCATTCATCTTCACGGCGTAGACTTTGCTGTTGTTGATCCAGTTCGCTTCAATGTAAGGCTGGAACTCACGCTGTTTACCATTGTCACGCTGGTGTAGTCGTCAGCAGAACGGTTATCGGAACTGACGCTGTTATCAAACCAGTTATACAGCGCCCAGCTGTCAACATAAGCGCCGGTCTTATTCGCATCGTTCTGATACCAGGTCGCGTACAGTCCTGCGCTGTAACCGCTGATGCGCCCATCCGATTTATAACCCACATGATTACTCTGAGTATTACTGTGCTGATTGGCATAGCCTGCCATGACGCCGAGATGCCAGCGATCCTGCGCGTTGCTACTCCACTGCGCCAAATCGCCGCCTAGCCTTGCCATATTAATGGCAGAGTCGGAACCGAAAGCAATTTCCCCCCCACGATATCCGTCGTACCCTGATACGCCGCGGAATCGTTGTTAAGAGTCAGGATCCCGGTACCCAGTTTTGTCACATCACCGCTACCGCTGATACTGTGCGTCATCGCCCAGCTACGCTCAGTGGAGATGGTGAGCAGGCCATTATTGATAACGGAAGCATCACCCAGGTTTTTCTGCTCGTTGACGCTGAGCGCGCTGCCTGTATCAATGTTGAATTGCCCCACAAAGCGGCTATTATCGCCATCCAGCTCTACATCTGTCCTGGCGGTTGCGCTCACGATACCCTTCCCGCTTATGCCATTGCGCAGTTCGCCAGTCACGTTTTTTAGCGTTAACAGACCGTTATTGGCAATATTTCCGCTGCCTAACCCCTGCGTATTATCGAGGCTGACTTCCGCATTTGGGCTAATGCTGGTTAACGCATTGTAGCGTGCATTAAGCCCCTCGATAGCCAGCGTTCCCCCTGTAACATTCAGGTTTCCGCCACCTGTCAGTTCACCCTGACTGATCCCACCTTTATTTACCGTCAGCGCCCCCTCTGTGAACAAAACAGTCGAACCCATCTGCCCGGTGAATGTCTCTACCGTCTGCGTCGATCCATTAAGATCGACGATGGCCGCGTTGCTGATGTTCAGTTCCCGGGTGTTGCCAAGTGCACCATCCGCATCGGTACGTAATGTCCCCATCTGAACGTAGGTTGCCCCCTGATAGTCGTTCTGAGCGTTGGAAAGCGAAACCTGTCGCACCGTATTGATTGCCAGATCCCCTTCACCACCGATTTTTGCCGACATATCGGCCGTTGCGCCATAGGCTCCGCCATGTTCGGCTAACGTCAGCTTTTGCCCTCCATGGATGTTCAGCGCTTTCAGCCCATAGTTAACGTACAAACCATCACCTGGTGCGGTCGTGAGGCGGAATCCATAATCACCCTCGGCGACCACCGTTCCGTTTTGCGCAATGTGTAACGTTTTGTCCGCTTCCACCTCGTCGCCCTGTAAATCACGTAACGTTAATGAGCCACCCGACCCAATAACCGTTTGCGCCTTCACCAGTTGAACGCCGACATGGCTATCATCGTGTTCCAGCAAATTGAGCGTCGTCAGAGGGTTATTCGCCATGGGATCATTCCACGGTTTAGGCACGTCGATAAGCACGTCGCCCGTCCCGTTTACCTTATAGTTACGGCCTTTCCAGGTGTAGTCACTCGCGCCGACAACCAGCGTATCGACGCTGATATATCCCTCTGCAAGCGTCGCAGCAGGAATATCCGTATCGAAAATGAGCGTACCGCCATTCATGGCCAGTCCACCAATGGATTGCTCTCCCACGTTTACCGATGTGGTATTTTCAATGTCAGACTGCAACATCGCGTGAGTAAGCGCAGCGGTGTTGTCGCGTTCCAGAGTGAAGGTACTGTCTTTCAGTTGGGCAACACCGGCGAATTCAGTCCCTGTTGCATGGGTAAAGCCAAACATCTTGTCGGAGGATGACAGCTGCACTCGCATCAAGCCATCGCCTTTGAGCGCATTGGTCAGCGTGTAATCTCCTGCGCTGTTCGTTGATGCGAGAATGTCGAGCGTACCGGGGCTTGCAATGGTGACTTCACTCGAACCCATGCCTGTTACCCCATCTGCCGTATGTGACGCAATAGTCAGGAGGCCGTCATTGACCAGCGTTTTACCGCTATAAGTATTCCCTGCATTGAACACCGTATGGCCTGCATCATGCATCACTTTTCCGTCTTTATCGTCACCCGTAATCAGCATATCGACCTGGTAGCCGGCATCACTGTTATTGGTATGATTAAAGACAAAAACGCCTTCGCCAAGACCAAACTCCACTTTCGTCGCATTGGTAATAAACCCGGCATCGGCCGCTACCTCACCGTGAGCAGCACCAATGTTTAGCGTTCCTACAGCAGGCTCAAAAACACCTAAGTAAACTTCTCCACCTTCGACATTCAGCGTGCCGTTATTCGTCAGGGTTAACGTACCTGTGCCAGTCGTCCCTACGTTCATATTGAATGTTTCAAGAAGAGAGTTCTGCCCATCCACCCGCACGTCGCCCTTACTTTTGTCATTCAGAGCTATCTGTGTATCACGCGCTTTAACTATACCTCCGGTGGTAATATTCAGTTCACCCGTGCCTAATACACCGACCTGTAGCAATTGGGCGTTAGTAGATGACGTTTTTAAATTCCAGAGACTATGCGTTGAAATATTAACTATCCCCTTACCGGAGGCATTTCCTCCGATAAATCCATAGCCCGTTGAATTAAGGGTGGCACCATTACTGACATTTACGATGCCGCTACCAAAATTACCGACATTGATACCTACAGTATCGAACGATGATGTCGCATCCATCAGGTTCAGTGTGCCGATACCGCTTGCTTTATCGCCCAAAAAAGTAATATTTTGCGATACGAACTTACCGCCATCGCTGATATTGAGGTTTCCGACGCCCGCAACACCAATAGTGGTATAGACATTCTTATTGACCTCCCACATCCCCCCCGTGGTGATGCTAACCTTCCCGACGCCGGTTTCTCCATAACCGAGT
>OGEC01000589.1_pt1 | contig 27104 bp, 20 predicted proteins | sample 1570551 | NCBI WGS metagenome assembly OGEC01 (sample SAMEA2582127, study PRJEB24529) | metagenome | biome: Human gut stool | place: China | collected 2011 | reverse complement strand
TAATATAAGTTATTGATTTACAGACGATTAAATATTAATTTAACGCAGTATTGTTAGCATAAATCTCTGTATTATGCAAGATTTTTCTTCATTTTTCTTCCCACAAATTCTTAATTCTCACTTTATTTCCGTATATTTGCAGCCAAAAAAAGCACATGACAACAACACTTATCATATTGGTTATTACGGTAGCCCTGTTCATCTGGGGCAGGGTGAGGGCCGACATCGTGGCGCTTACCGCCCTGGCTGCACTCCTGGTTCTGGGTATCCTGACGCCTGCCGAGGCGCTGGCGGGCTTTTCTTCGCCCATCGTCATCATGATGATAGGACTCTTCGTGGTGGGTGGAGCTATCATGCAGACCGGACTTGCCAAGCTTACGGGCAATAAGCTCATGGCGCTCTCGCGCGGCAACGAAACCATCACCTTCCTGCTCGTAATGCTCGTAACCTCCTTTATCGGCGCCTTCGTGAGCAATACCGGAACGGTGGCCCTCATGATGCCTATCATCATGAGCATAGCTGCGGGCTCGGGCATGCAGTCGTCGCGTTTCCTCATGCCGCTCGCCTTTGCCGGAAGTCTAGGCGGAATGCTTACTCTCATCGGTACGCCGCCCAACCTGGTTATCGATGAAGTATTGACCGAGGGCGGTTATCAGCCGCTTGCCTTCTTCAGCTTCTTCCCTGTGGGCATCATCATCATCGCCATTGGCATCATCGTGCTCATGCCGCTCAGCAAAATCTTCCTCAGCAAAAAGCAGAGCGGTAAGAAAAAAAAACAGGGCAAATCGCTTGATGACCTGGTAGACGAATATCAGCTGCTCGATAATCTGCATCGCTACATCGTGCCTAGCCGCCGCCCTTCTGCCGCAATCGACGAGAATGGCGAGCAGATGGATATCGTGGGCAAAACCCTGAAGGATCTGAGTATCCAGAAGAAATATGGCGTGAGTATCATCGAGATAAGAAACGAGAAGAAATCGCGACTGGGACTGGTGAAGGATGTGAGCCAGAACATGGCGAAGAGCAGCAGCACCATTCAGGTTCACGATACCTTATATATAATAGGTGAGGAGGAGAAGATGAAACGCTTTGCCAGCGATTACGGCCTCAGGAAGATGAAGGATGTAAAGATTGATTTCTACGACCTGGGACTGACCGAAATCGTGGTGATGCCTACGTCTAATTTTGCCGGTCTGCGCATAGGCGATGCCAACCTGCGCAAGCGTTTCGGCATCAACGTGCTGGGCGTAAAGCGGGGCGATGAATATATTACCGACAATCTGATAGCCGCCAAACTGCATGTGGGCGATATGCTCCTGGTGCAGGGCGAATGGACCAATCTGGCTCATCTGGCTACCGATACGAGCAACTGGGTGGTTATCGACCAGCCTGAGAAGACTGCCGACAAGGTGCTCTTGGATTATAAGGCGCCTGTGGCGGCTGCCATCATGCTGCTGATGATTGCGATGATGGTGTTCGATTTCATTCCTGTGGCTCCGGTCACGGCGGTCATCATCGCCGGACTGCTGACCGTCTTTGCCGGATGTTTCCGGAATGTGGAGGCGGCTTACAAGACCATCAACTGGGAGAGCATCGTGCTGATAGCCGCCATGATGCCGATGTCTACGGCGCTGGAGAAGACGGGTGCTTCGGCCTTGGTTTCTCAGGGGCTGGTAGAGAGTTTGGGTTCGATGGGACCTACGGCTCTCTTGGCAGGTATCTACTTCACCACTTCTCTGATGACGATGTTTATCAGCAATACTGCCACGGCTGTGCTGATGGCTCCTATTGCCCTGGTGGCGGCCCGGCAGGTAGGTGTGAGTCCTTATTCCTTCCTCTTTGCGGTTACGTTGGGTGCCAGCATGTGCTTTGCCTCTCCGTTCTCCACGCCTCCTAATGCGCTGGTGATGAAGGCGGGTGGCTATACGTTTATGGATTACGTGAAGGTAGGTTTGCCGTTGCAGATTATCATCGGCGTTGTGATGACCTTCGTTCTTCCGCTCCTTTTTCCTTACTAAGGATTTTTGATATCAAAATAAAAGCCCCCGATGTTTTTCCCGCATTGGGGGTTCTTTTTTTATCGGGTTAAATCAGGCCTTTTTATTTTCCCAATTAGGGAGATTTTTTTCTCCAACTGGGCTAGTGATTTTGCGCGCTTTCTGAATCACGATGCAAAGATACGAAATCCCGATTTATCAGTTGTGCGATAGCGTGCGATGCCGTGCGATAGCGGAACATTTTTCTCCAATCTCTTTTCTTCGTGTTCACGGAAGTTGGGACAGATAGTTTCAGCGATGTTGGACAGTTGTTCCTTATAATAGCCCGAATCGGCAACAAGATAGGTCTTAATACGGTATGATTTCCCCTAATTGAGGACGGAATACTGAAAAATAGCCCCATTTATCTCCACTTCGAGTATCGGGAAGAGCATCGGAAATAAGGGTTCCTGCATGTCTTTTGATGCCTGAGAGAGCAAAAGTTGCACCTATTCGATGCCTTTTCCCGGCTTTTTCATCGTCGGAGCGGTTGAAATGGGGATATTGTACTTCAAATTCTTAGTCTCTATTTCTACATAATTTATTGATTATGAGCCTTTTAGAGAGAAGTTGGGTTGGGCGGAGCGTTCCAGTTCCAGTTGTTCCAATTAATTTTTTGAGCGTTCTATTCCACCTTCTTATATATATAACTATCTATATATTAAGTAGTTATAGAGTCTCTATAAAGGGATATTGTCCTATGAAAACCTATTTGGAACAATTGGAACAACTGGAACAACTGGAACGCTTGCCCGAAAATCATTTCTGTATTAATCCTGTTACCGGCACCCCCGAAGTCCCCATTTCCTCTAGAAAGCCTCAACTCCGTTTTATCTCTTTTCACCCTCGCAATCATCGAAAGTTCGTTTGCGGTTCTCTGTCATCTCTTAATAGTAGTATAGTAGTATCAACATTCCTCTTCTGGAGTTTTCAAGTAACCTATGCCTTGCAGAGTTAAAAGCATTTTAAGTATCTTAATAGGCAAAATCCTATTGTAAAGTGTGAGAAATTAATATTTATTCGTTTGTACCGCTAGGCGTTAGGGAGATACGCCTAGCGGACTTGCAAACCAGTATTACGGACTTATACCACAGCACCTTCTGCCCTGTTAGGGCGTGTGGCGCATATTTAATAAGCTTCTCCCTGCTCTATTTCTTCCTGTGTAATGCGCTTGCGGTCGATGGCGCGCCAGGCAAAGACGATGTAGGCGAGCACGAACGGGATGAGGAGGGAAACTATCGCCATGGTGCGGAGCGTGAACTCGCTGCTGCAACTGTTGGCGAGAGTGAGCGAACTCTGAAGGTCGATGTTGGATGGATAGTAGGCGGTATTGTTCCAGCCGGCTATCAGCAGCAGAACCAGCACGGTAAGCACGGTGCCGATGCCCGTAAACCAGATTCCCTTTCTATACAGCACGCTCCTCGATGACTTGAAAATGCCGAAAAGAACGAGTACTACACCTATTAATAATATTACAAGCAAGATTGGCATCTCCAGAAGATTGTGAAGATACTTCATGCTCTCTATCGTAATGTCGGAAGAAGAAGTGCTGAATCCATCCTTTACCAGCAATCTGATGAGGAATGGCAGGAAGAACAATAGGAAGAGAAGGGCATTCCATGGCAACTGGCGGGTGCAGCGCTCCTGAATCTGCTGGTGATCGATGTTGTTCTTGATGTAGAGCATGCCCAGAATGCGGGCTAGCATCAGTACGGCAAGTCCCAGCACCACGTTCCATGTGTCGAGCAGGGCATCAAGACCATGACTGGCGTTTGCCCAGCGGCTGATGACGGGTTGCAGACTGTTGGTAATATTCCCCTTGTCTATCAGAAAATTGCTGCCGTTGAAGAAGGTGGCTACGGCTCCGCCAAGGAGCAGCGGACCCACGATGCCGTTGATAATGAGGCAAATCTGAAAGGTCTTCGGTCCAAGAAAATTACCTATCTTGTTCTGGAATTCATAGCTCACGGCTTGAATCACAAACGAGAAAAGGATGATCATCCACAGCCAGTAGGCTCCGCCGAAACTGGTGCTGTAGAACAGCGGGAACGAGGCGAAGAAGGCTCCGCCGAAGGTGACGAGCGTGGTGAAGGTAAACTCCCACTTTCGCCCCGTAGAGTTGATGATGAGGCGACGCTCTTCTTCCGTTTTTCCCAAACAGAATATCAAGGTGTTGGCTCCCTGTACAAACATGAGAAACACCAGTAGGGCTCCTAATAATGATACGAGGAACCACCAGTATGATTGCAAAAATTCGTATGTCATAATGCTAATGTCATAAAGTTAATTCATAATCTTCAGTTTTTATTCATATTCCGGTCCTTTCTTAATCTGCTTCACCAGAATGCTGATTTCCACGGCAAGCATGGTGGTGAAGAGTGCCAGGAAGATGAAGAAGGTGGTGGCCACGCTGCCTGCCTCGATGTCGGAGATGGCGGCGCTTACTGGCAGCAGGTCTTGGATGGTCCAAGGCTGGCGACCGATTTCTGCTACTATCCAGCCCGATTCTGAGGCGATGTAAGCCAGCGGAATCATGATGATGGCGGAAATGAGGAACCATCGGTATTGGGCGATTTCCTTCTTATAGACCAGGAATAGGCTGAGGGCGAAGAAGAGGATGAGCAGGCAGCCTACTCCCACCATCAGGCGGAAGGCGTAGAAGCAGATCGGGATGCTCGGTACCAGTTCCTTGGCGTCCTTGATGTAACCATATCCGAAGTATTTCATGTTCTCCTTTAAGATAGGGAGCTGGTCTTTCGCCTTCGTTTCGCGATAGGTTTTCAGGGCAACTATCGCCTTCTTGCCCCGGGCTATCTTTTCCTGCACGGATGGTTCCCGTGTGCCATCCTCTTTAGTGTAACCCTTGATAATATCGTTCACGCCTGGCACGTAGCCATCGGCTGTGCGGGTGGCTAAGAACGAGAGCATGTTGGGGATAGCGATGCGCATGGCTGGCTCCTGTTCGTTCTCATAATCGGGCTGCTGGAAGGGGTGAACGGCTGCTATCGCCGTAAGGCTTTCGCCGTTTCCACCATTATATAATGCTTCCATCGCAGCCAGTTTCATCGGCTGCACCTGTGCCACCTGATAGGCAGAGCTGTCGCCGGTCATCGCAGCCAGCAGGGTAGCGATGAGTCCTACGCCGGCGCCCATCTTGATGCTCGCCTTGGCAAGTTGGGTTTCTCTCTTCTTCAGGAGATACCAGCAGCTTACGGCTACCACGAAGGTGGCTCCGATGATCCAGGATGAAGTGACGGTATGGGTAAACTTGTTGATGGCGAATGGCGAGAGTGCCACATCCATAAACGAAGTCATCTCGAAGCGCATGGTGTCGGGATTAAATTCCTGCCCTACAGGATATTGCATCCAGGCGTTGGCTACGAGAATCCACCAGGCAGAAATGGTGGCGCCAAGTCCCGTGAGCCAGGTGGAGGCAAGGTGAAAGCCCCGGCTCACCTTATCCCAGCCGAAGAACATTACGGCTACGAAGGTGCTCTCCATGAAGAATGCCAGGATGCCTTCGATGGCTAGGGGAGCGCCGAACACGTCGCCCACAAACCAGGAGTAATTGCTCCAGTTGGTGCCGAATTCAAACTCCAGGATGATGCCTGTGGCAACGCCCATGGCGAAGTTCACGCCAAAGAGTTTTTGCCAGAAACGGGTTACGTGCTTCCAGAACGGCTTGTTGGTGCGGTAGTAGCATGTTTCGGCGATGCCCATGATTACTGCCAGTCCCAGGGTGAGCGGCACGAACAGCCAATGGTAGATGGCCGTGAGTGCGAATTGCGCCCTCGACCAGTCGATGGTGGCTGATGTAATGTCTAACAATAGATTTGTCATCATAGTTGAATGGTTTTAGAATTGTTATTATATAATGTTTTTGTATTTCTTTCGATGTGAAGGTTGCGGGGATTCTGAGTCTTATCTGTTCAGAATTTCCTTGGAAACGAAGCCAGCCTTGTCTCCGTTCTTGGCATTCGTATTGATAAAATCTGGAAAGAAAAAGAGCTTGAGCACCAGGAAGATGATGGCAAGCTTGATGAGGATGACAGCCCACAACGTCTTGCCCAGGGTCATCGTCTTGAAACCATCGTAATAGAGATGGAAAATCCGGGACAGCAGTCCTTGTTTCATCGGTTTCACATCCGTTTTCATCAGGTTTTTATCCTTTTTCTTCTGCATAAGCACTCCTTCTTTAAAAAATCTGCTGCAAATCTACAATAAAATTATGTAACTACCAAATATTTTGTTGAAAAAGTTACAAAAAGGTTGTTTTTAGATATCCCATAAGGGAGTTATTTTAAAGTTTTTCTTTTTAATTTCATCTTTTTATCCATCAAAAAGTAATCTATCTTCTCTAAAAACTCTCGTTTTATTCCTTTATTTTAAAAAAATTGCCTATCTTTGCAGTCGCATTACATCAAATGGGATGCAAAAAACTTATCATATAAATAGGAGAAAATGAGGATAAAGTATGATTTGAAATAAAGTTGATGAGAAGAAGAATGTTATGAAGAAAGAGATAAATGCAAGAGAAACTTCCAGGGCGGCGGCATTCGAATTATGGATGTCGTCGCCGATGCCGATGGTAACCCTGACCAAGACATTCGACGTTTCCCGAATTTTGAAGATAAGCAGGAAGAGGGGATGGAAATTCAATATGGTCTTGTGCTGGGCGATAGGTTGTGCTGCATCGAGAACCAGGGAGTTTTATCTTCTTCCGGAAAAAATATCCGGCTCATCCTGGCGATTGATGCAATACGATTCTATCGCCATTAACGTAATTGTGGAAAATAAGAAGGGAGGAATCAATTCCTGCGACATTCCTTATTCTGATGATATTCAGAAGTTTAATGAAGATTATCTCCGTCTGACTTCTGAGGCTGCTGCTGAATGCAAATCATCTTTTTTAGAGGATGCGATGGTGGTGGGAACATCGGCGATGATAGGAACGGAACTTGATTGTATCGTGAATCAATACACGGATTTGTTTTGCAACCCCATGCTGATGTGGGGAAGTTATCATCGTGGTTTCTTCCGAACCACGCTCCCCATCTCCTTCCAGTTTCATCATGTTCAGATGGATGGTGGCGAGGCTGCAAGATTTCTGGAGTTATTGCAAGCCATCATGATAATAGCTAGATTGTAGAAAGTAATTCGGCATTTTAGTAATAAATGAGGCAATTACAATAAAAAAAGTTCTAATAATCTTTGTGCTTTAAAGAGAAAACTGTATCTTTGCATCTAGAAATTAAACGATTAAGATAATGGATGTAAAACCTTATATAAACCCATTTGAAGAAGGTTCTGGTGATAAGGTTGAAGAACCGGTAGCTGTTAGTACTTCTTCTGCTCATCAGCTTGATGCTTTGCGCCATCAGGTGATGGATGCTGTTGCTTCGTCTGATGACAAAGTAACCTTGGTGTTGTGTCTGGATATGTTGACACATCAGAGAAAACATCGTAGAATTCATTGTGCTGGAAAATCTGATGCAGAACTGGCTGCTACGCTTTCTGCGACGACCGATTGGGATGATACAGACCATGCAGATTTATCTCAGATAGATTATCAGAAATATAAGCCTTATCGTTCACCTAAAGTTCAAAAATCAATAGAAAAATGGTTGTAAGTTCTGTTGAGCAAAGAGAAATTGTTGAGGTTCCGTTTATAATGCCTGACGGTTCTATTCTTCCTCATCCTGCTCTTGTTATTTCTAGAAATGAGTTGCAGGAGGATGAGGATGGAATGTTTTATGCGGTTTTGATTTCTACGAAAAACCATTTTCCGGAGTATACTATTAAAATACAGGATGAATGGTTGAATAAGCCATTAGGAAAGCAATCGTTCTTTATTACTCATTTGGTTAATATGTTTAATGTGAGCGATGTAATGAAAAGAAATAACCGTTTTATCAAGAAGAATCATTTTGATGAAGTGATAGATGTTATTATCAATAATATAATAGGATAATGGAGATGGAGTTATTGCAAGTAATCGTCAGGTTCTTGCGATAACTCCACGTCTTAATCTGAATTCCATTGGGCTTACTCCGTGTTTCCGCTTGAATGCCGTGCAGAAATGACTCTGGTAATCGTAGCCCAGCTTGATTCCGATGTCGGCAATCGGCAGACTTGTGTCTAGAAGATAATGAACCGCTAAATCCATGCGGAAATCGAAGAGATACTGGAATACCGTGGTGCCAAACTCCTGCTTGAAGGCTTTCTTCAGGGTGCATTCGTTGGTGCCCACCATTGCCGCCAACTCGTGAAGCGATGGCATTTCCTGATAGTGGGTGAGGATGATGCTTTGGGCATCGTGTATCTTGTCACGGATGCTGAGGCTGAAGGTTTGGGCGCTTGGCAAGAGACTGGCGGGCAGGAGAAATCCCGAGAGGCAGTCGATAATCTTCGATTCCAGGTATTTGGAGGCTTGGTTGCCTAACAGGCGGGAACGCTGGATGTCTCGTGCCGCCTTGATGACTTCTGCTATGGCGGGCTGGTTGTACTTGATGATGGTCTGGGTGTCGAAGGTAGGATTGGTTAGAGGAGAGAGCTGCTCAAAAGCCTCCGCGTCGTGCTCGATAAGCTCTTCAATGAATTGCTGTGGGATGACCACGTTGAAGATTTCGAATTGGGTGCCCTGGTTCAGGTGAGTGTTGGCACCACCTTCGCCGCTTAGAAAACAGAGGCTTGCCTCGCCTGTTTTCCACATCATTTCCTTTTTTGCACCACGATTGCCGTACACTTCTTTCATGCTGCCGCCAAGGGTTGGCATGGAGAAGAGCAGGGCTGGTCTGACCTCGTGCTGTGCAATAAACTTGGCGTTGTTCGCCTTGCCGAGATAGTGTTGGTTCATAATGCCAAACTTCTGGTAATGCCACTCCTTGAGCGAAACTTCCAATGCATCCGATTCGATGTGGTTGCTCCGTTCCATCCCATGGTTGTCGATGAAGGTAAGGCCGTTTTGCCTTACTTCCCCTTCTACCTTTCCATCTTTTATTATCTGACAGTCAACCATTAGCTTTATTTTAATTTGTTTTTATGCTGCGAAATTGCAATTAAGCAAGAAATTCGTTGCAAATATACTATTTTCGAAGTTAATATGCAAGTTTATTTATAAAATTATACCCCTTTTCGCAAAAAAAGTCTCTGCTCTATTTTCCTCCCATTCGTCCCACGGCTTCCTGGGCAGAGTTCTCGCCACGGTATTGCTTCTTTGCCTGGTTGAAGCGATAGGTGAGGCGGAGCTGCACGCTTCGGGTGTCTTCCCACTTCTGCTGCTGGAACCTCACGTTGCCGTAGGTGCCATCGGTCTTTCGGCTTATGGTGTTGAAGATGTCGCTCACGTTCAGGCTTAGCGAGAGGCGGTCTTTCAGGAAACTCTTGTAGAGCTGGAAGTCGAAGTTGTGCACGCTGTTGATGGTGAGGAAATCGTAGGTGCCGCTGCTTCGGTAGGAGAACGAGAGGTTCATGTACCAGCCCTTGGGCAGATGGAAGCCGTTGTAGAGGCTGAAGATGTAGTAGGGGTCGTGGAAGCTTTTCTCCTTTCCCATGCTGATGGCCTTGATGAAGCCCTGCTGGATGCCTGCCTGCACCTGTGGCTCGTAGAAGCCCCAGCGGTGGCGGTAGCCGAGGAAGCTGCCCCAGTTCCAGCAATGGTCGATGTTGGTCCAGGTGATGTAGCCCGTTTGCGGGTCATCTGAATCGGGTTCGATGATGCTGGTGATGTAATCCTTCACGTAGGTGTAGCTTGCCTGGAGGAAGAGATCGCCGTAGCTTGCCTGGTATTGGAACTCGTGGCGCTGGGATGGCTCCAACTTGCTGTTTCCTACCTGTCTCATGTAGTGGTTTGCGTAAACCGTGCCCGTGTTCAGCTCCTGGAAGGATGGGCGGGTTTCGGAAGATCGGTAGCTCAGCGACTGGGAGAATCTGCCTGACTGATGAGAGAGCAGAAGGGAAGGGTAGAGGTTGTCGTATTTGCGATGAAGCGGCTCGGTGGAGGCTGTTTCTGGCGTTCCAATTCCAGTTCTTCCAGTTTCATCTTTCAGATAGTTCAGGTGGCTGTCTACGTGCTCGTATCTCAATCCTACTCTTAATGAGAAGGGCTTGAAATCGAGTGAATACTCGGCGAAGACGGCAGCATGATTTTCCTTGGTGATGCTGTGGGTGGAGGTTCCCTTATCGGCAGGGGTGTAATCGGTGCGCGATTCGCTCTTCACGTAGTTGTACTCGGCGCCCATCATCCAGGTTTGCTTGTCGTTGATGGTATAGTTGGCGCGGGCCTTTGCTCCCCAGATGGTTCCATCGCTTTGCGGCAGGAGTGTGAACTTGTTTCTGGCTTCCTGTAGGGGGGAACTTGAGGCGAGGGGACAAGCGATGGAATCGCTTGGAACGGGGGCGAGGAGGGAGACTGAAGGGGAGCTGCTTGCTGCTGTGGCTGCTCCTCTCTCTGAAGTTTCATCCACGAATTGGCCCTGCTCTGTGTGCAGCTTCACGAAATCGCCAAAGATGTTCAGCTTCCATTTTTCTCCGTAATGGCCCTGGTAGAAGGCGTTCACGTGGTGCTGCCAGTCGTAATAGAGGAACTTGTTGTTGCCCGTTACGTTGTCATCTACGTGATTGTTGGTCATCGCATAGCTTGTCATCTTGAAAGGCATCGGCTGATGGATGTTGTAGCCGTCGTATTTCACTCCGATGGTTTGCTTTTCAGTCAGGGCGAGGTCAGCTCCGGCACTCCAGTAGAAGTGGTCGTTGTAGCTGTGCTTGCAGTCGAGGGTGGCGGAGGCAATGTAGGTGGTGGCGTTATCGCCTGCCTGGTTGCCGCTTACGTAATTCGTAGCGATGTCCTGTTCTTTCCAATTACCCTGCCAGTTGGCGTAGCCCAGTTTGCCGTAGTACGTCATCTTGCCGTGGGTGTAGGTAAGGTCGAGGTCGAGGTTGTTGCTCACGAAGGAGTCGAAGAGGATGCCGGAGTTCTCTACGATGGCGAGTCCTTGCAGGTTCTTCTTGGTGGTGATGAGCAGCACGCAGCCCACGTTGTTGCCGTATTCGGCTCCGGGATGATGAATCACCTTCACCTCTTTTATCTGTGTAACGGGCAGGTTTTCTACCACGCTGTAATCCTGCACCTTTCTGTCGTTGATGTAGATTTCGGGTGCGCCTCCGATAAATGCCTGCGGTTTGCCATCCTTGTTTTTGAACATTCCGGGAAGTTTGGCAAGCACTTCCGTAGCAGTTGGCTCCTTCTCGAGAGAAGTTCCCGAGATGCGAGCCACGATTCCACCGTTCTTCTGGCGGAATTGTGAGCGGGTTCCCTTGATGGTTACGGCTGCGAGCTGTTTCTCCCATTGGATGCTGTCCTGACGAAGTTTTTCCCTCATCGCCTGGATGCTATCAGTAGAAATATTCTCTGTAGAAACGCTTTCTATTGTAGTGGTCTTTGTCTGTTGAGCGTTTGCCATCATCTGATTTCCCAAGAAGAGCAAGCCGCTCATGATCAATTCTTGTTTCATAATCTTCTTTCTTATTTTAATGTAAATATGCCTCAAAGTTCTTGCGAATGTTACTGCGCAGGAATCTTGCGAATAATGTTGCAAAATTACGGATAAGGAAAGAAATGGATTTTAATATAACGGAATTTTTTCTGATAAGATTTGTTTTTTTTATGGAATAAGGCTTGCTGTTTCATCATAATTCGTTATCTTTGCACTATTTATAGGATAAGCTGGGGCTCAGCAAGTAGAATTAATTTAATGTGAAGAAATAATGAATATAGAATCTGTTAGAGAGTATTGCCTCTCGCTTCCCCTCGTAACCGAGGATTTTCCTTTTGATGAGCAGACCTTGGTGTTTCGCATCTCGGGCAAGATTTTTGCCTGTGTTGACCTGGAGCGCCCCGAGTGGGTTACGATGAAATGTAATGCCGATTACGCCCTCGAACTCCGGGAAGTGCATCCCGAAATAGAAGGCGCATGGCATTGGAATAAGAAATACTGGAATCAGGTAAACCTTTATGGCACGCTGGAAGATGATTTCATCCAGGCCCTGATTCGCCACAGCTATTCCGAAGTGGTGAAGAAGCTCAAGAAACAGGAAAAGCTTGAGCATCCTGAAATCATGGAGGTGGTAGAGTAGTTTCTACCACTCCACCTTATCATTCAGAATCACGCCATCGGTTGCATCTTCGGCTGTAAAGGTTTCGGCCTTATACTGCACGCAGAGCATCACGAGTGGTTCTGTACCGTTGTTGCGAACAGAGCGCTTGCCGGCTGGTGCTACTCTCACCACGCTTCCCTCCTGAATAGGGAATATCTTGCCATCTACCTGGAATTCGCCCTTGCCGCTCAGGAAAAAATACAATTCCTCGTGGTTCTTGTGAGTATGGAGGAAGCCTGTCTCTGTGCCAGGAGCAAAGCTCTGGAATGAGAACTCGCCACCAGTAGCGTTCACGCTCAGGCCTCCGAATACCTTTCCTGGAATCTTAATTTCAGGACCCAGCTCTAAGGTGTAATCCTTGATTTCACTCATCTTACCAAAATCTGTGGCTGTAAAGTTTGCAGCCTTAGCAATAATCTTTGTTTCTTTCATCTTGTCTGTTATTTTTAAATGTTTATATTTTTCTTTCTTTTATTTCTTATTGTGAATTTGTGAATACTTCTGTTTTCAGCTTTCAATTCTGAATAGCGCTTACTTTCAGCTTTCATTTCTGAATTGCGCTGCAAAGATACTGCGAAAAACTGGTTCCTGCAAGAGGGCACTTGGGGGTAAGATGGTTACCGTGAGGTAACTATTGCGAGGGAATGGGAGAAAGAAAAATGAAGCGTTAACTTAGATTAACTTGGTATGTTTGGTATCTTTTCGGATATTAGTTACTTTTGTAGCCTATTGCAGAATATTGCAGAGTTTTGCAGAATATTATAGATTATTGTAGAATATAAAGAAGATAGATTATGGGAAGAATGATAAAAGAAATGGTAGTGCAGGACTGTCCCATCCGTAACGTCCTGGCGCGTGTTTGCGACAAGTGGTCTCTACTGGTAATCTACACCCTGAAATATCATCAGGATGGTCCCCTCCGGTTTAATGCCCTGCGTAAGCTGATTCCGGATATTTCGCAGAAAATGCTTACCAGCACGTTAAAATCGCTGGAGGCTGATGGCTACGTTACCCGCAAGGCTTATGCCGAAGTGCCGCCAAGAGTGGAGTATTCTCTCACACCTCGTGCTGAAACCCTTATTCCTATTATGGATCATCTGATAAAATGGGCGCTGGATAACATGGCTGTGATTCTGAAGGATAGGGATAAGGCTGTAGGCTGATTTCCAGGATGAGATTTCCGGAAAATCATTCATTTTTTCTGTAGTTGGGGTAATGCGTGTTTTCGGGAATCTTCGTATCTTTGCACCCGGAAATCATGATCCTCATATAATCATGATTATAATCATCATATAATCATAATAGAATTATAACTATAAGTATAAAAAATATGTATATTGAAAAAATAAAGTCGCCAGCCGACTTGAAGAAGCTGGATTTGAAGGAGCTGCAGGTGGTGGCTGATGAAACCAGACAGGCTGTGCTGAACCGTGTAAGCAAGCATGGCGGTCATGTGGGGCCGAACCTGGGATTCGTAGAGGCTACCGTGGCGCTTCACTATGTGTTTGATGCGCCAAAGGATAAGCTCGTGTTTGACGTAAGCCACCAATGCTATCCGCATAAGGTGCTCACCGGACGAGCTGCGGGATTCCTCGGCGATGTGGATGACATGAATGCCATTTCGGGCTATTCTTCTCCTGCCGAATGTCCGGAGTATGATAACTTCGAGGTGGGGCATACTTCTACTTCCGTGAGTCTTGCCACCGGTTTGCAGAAGGCGCGTGACGTCAAGGGTACCGATGAGAACATCATCGCCATTATCGGCGACGGCTCCCTTTCGGGCGGCGAGGCTTTCGAGGGATTGGATGAGGCTTCGGAACTCGGCACGGGCATCATCATCGTGGTGAACGACAACGAAATGTCTATCGCCGAAAATCATGGCGGAATCTATAAGAACCTGCGTGCCTTGCGCCAGAGCAACGGCACCTGCGAGCACAACTGGTTCAAGGCATGGGGCTTTGAATACAAGTACCTGGAAGAGGGTAACGACATCGAAAAACTCATCCAGGTTTTCGAGAGCGTGAAGGATACGGATAAGCCTACCGTGGTTCACATTCACACCGAAAAAGGGCATGGATTTGCGCCAGCCGTAGCCAACAAGGAGGCTTGGCATTGGGGAATGCCTTTCAATCTGGAAGATGGCAGCCGACCAAGAAAGAATGCCGATGGAACCCTCCCGGAGGTGACTCCGACGGAAGATTACGGCACTTTATTCTCTGACTGGATGCTCAGCGAGATGAAGCAGGATAAGACCCTCATCGCCGTAACCGCAGGTACTCCTACCGCAGGCGGATTTACTGCCGATAAGCGCCAACTGGCTGGCAATCAGCACATCGATATGGGAATAGCCGAGGAGCAGGCTGTGGCCATGATTTCGGGAATGGCGAAGGGCGGACTGCATCCGGTATGGACGGTTTACAGCACCTTCATCCAGCGCACCTACGACCAGATAGCGCAAGACCTCTGCATCAATTCCAACCCAGCCGTAATCAACGTGGTAGGAGGCGGAGTGAACTCGATGAACGACATCACCCACATCTGCCTTTTCGATATTCCGATGCTCTGCAGCATTCCGGGGCTCATCTATCTGGCTCCAACCACCTGCGAGGAGTATTTCGCCATGCTCCGCTGGAGCATTCTGCAGGATAAGAAACCTATCGCCATCCGCGTGCCAAGCAATGGCGTGGTTCATACTTCTGAAACCGTTGATGCTGAGTATGGCTACGAGGCAAAGTACAAGGTGATGCACCAGGGCGAGAAGGTGGCAGTCATCGCCGCCGGTTCGTTCTATCAGAAGGGCGAGAATGTAGTCCGCCTGTTGGCTGATAAGGGTATCGATGCTACGCTCATCAATCCCCGTTATCTGAATGAGGTGGATGCCGAAGTGCTGGATAGCCTGAAGGCAAACCATCAGTTGGTGGTAACCCTGGAAGATGGCTCGAAGGATGGCGGATTCGGAGAGCGTATCGCCTCTTACTATGGCACTTCAGAAATGAAGGTGATGGTGGGCGGCATCAGAAAGGGACTCTACGACAGATACGATGTGAAGAAGTTGCTTTCGGATAATCGTCTGCTCGATGAGCAGATTGTGGAAGACATCTTGTTAGTGATTAATGATTAATTATTAGTTAGTCGGCATAGTTAGTTTTTATTTAACGAGAAATCCAAGCCGGAGAATGATCTCTAGCTTGGATTTCTTCTGTTTTATCATCGAATGTTTGTCTTAATCTCATCTTAATCTTAGTCATCATCTCAATCATCATCATCATCGTCATCATCATCATCCCAATCTCTATCGTGCTTCCACTTCTTCTTGTCGTGCTTCCACTTCTTATCGTGCTTGTGATGCTTGCACGGCTTTCCTGGTCCATAAGTTACATGGGTTCCGCCTGGCCATCCTGGTCTTCCGTAGCTGCACTCAGGGCGAGGGCGGCGCTTGTCGTGTCCCCAGTTATGCTTTGGATACTTGGTGTAAATATGGTGAACATACACATGATTCTGCCAGCCGATAGGGCGATAGAAATAGTATGAGTTCTTGAATCTCTTCCATTGTCTGGCGGTCATCATGCGCTTGAGCTGCTTGTTGCGATAATGCCAGCCGTAGGCATCAATGTCGCGATAGCTGCGGATGCCATTGAGATAATTGAGATTGATGTTCAGGATGCTGTTGCGCTGGGCGCTGCTCAATCCCAGTTCCACCACCATCTTATCTGTGATAAAACGGGCTTCTGCCTGAATATTTGTCAGTCTCTGAGCATTCATAGATGTAATCATCATCCATACTGCTACCAATGTCATAATCATTCTTTTCATAACTATCTTCTCTTTAAAGGGTTATTACTACATTTATTTATTTCTGGTGCAAAGATAGAGAGAATAGCTGAAAAAAGCAAAGGGAAAACCATAAACCAGCGTATGATTTTCCCTAAAAGCATCGGGGAAACTCCCGTAATAAAATTGTAGTATCTTTTATCTGCTAATTAAAATCCTTGTAACCTCATTGTCACATAATACCCCTACCTTTGCACCCGAAATTTAACAGGTATTACCCCGAAAGGGGAAATCTTTAATAAAAGTATTATAGTCAGATAAAGAAAAATGGAAAAGAAAGTATCGGGTAAGCATAGCAGCATGAATGGCTTTGCTATGATGAAAGGTAGAGTAGTTACAGTAGTTTTGGCTTCGGCTTTATTGTTGGGTGGAGGCTTGACTGCACAGGCTCAAAACGCAGCATTAACAACCTGTTCTCAGAGTGCAGCAACCGCCATTCCGCAGAATCCTAACTGGAAGGCGAATGCTGCCGAATGGCAGAAACTGAAGGGTGAAATCACCCTCTACATGACCAATGATATGGGTCGCAACGGCTACTACGACCAGAAGCCTATCGCCGAACTGATGGGCGAGATGGCGGGCACAGTAGATCCGGAATGTGTACTTGCCGTGGGCGACATCCACCATTTCAATGGCGTGGCTTCTACCCAGGACCCTCTGTGGCTTACCAATTACGAATGGGTTTATTCTCATCCCGACCTGATGCTCAACTGGTTCCCGGTTTGCGGAAACCATGAGTATCGTGGTGATACCCAGGCTTTTATGGAATACGGCAAGGTGAGTCGCCGCTGGATGATGTCAGCCAAATATTACACCAAGGTGTTCGACCACAAGGGAACCACCGTGCGCGTCATCTTCCTCGATACCACACCCCTCATCGATTCTTACCGCAAGAATCCGGAAATCTATCCTGATGCCTGCAAGCAGGATGCTGAGGCTCAGCTCTCCTGGCTTGACGAAACCCTGAAGAATGCCAAGGAAGATTGGGTCATCGTGGTAGGTCATCATCCTATCTACGCCTACACCACGAAGAAGGAGAATGAGCGTCTCGACATGCAGAAGCGCCTCCTGCCTATCCTCCATAAATATAATAATGTGGCGATTTATGCCTGCGGTCACATCCACAACTTCCAGCACATCCAGAAGAAGGGCGACAACATCGACTACGTAGTCAATTCCTCTTCATCTCTGGCTCGTCCTGTGAAGCCTATCGATGGCACCGTGTTCTGCAGTCCTGCTGATGGCTTCTCTGTATTTACAGCAGATAAGAAGCAGCTCAGAATGTCGATGATTGACAAGGATGGAAAAATCATCCACACGGTTTTAAAGGTAAAAAAGTAAAAAGGTAAAAAGGTAAAAGAAGCTTTTTTGCGAAAAGAAACGAATGAAGATTTCAATAGCGATATAGATGAAAAGATTTTTACTGAGTGCGGCGTTTCTTGCCGCTGCAACTACCGCCATCCAGGCACATACGCTGGATGGTGTAGTCAAGGATAACAAAACGGGCGAACCCCTCATCGGAACCGTAATCCGGGTAAAGGAGCTGCCCAACGTGAGTACCACCACCGGACTTGATGGTACGTTCACCCTGCATGAATTGCCTGATAAAGGCAAGTTTACCATCATCGTTTCCTACATGTCTTACAAAACCAAGGAGATGGTTATAGATGTGGCTAAGAAAAATAAGGTGGATATTCCGATGGATGAAGACCTGAAGCAGTTGGGCGAAGTGGTGGTTACCGGTCATCGTGAATACCGCAGCGACCGCAGCGCCATAGAAACCGTGAAGAATGCCTGCAACGTGCTCAACGTGATGAGCCAGCAGAGCATCCAGCTTTCGCCTGATGTCAACGTGGCGAGCGTTTTGCAGCGTGTATCGGGTGTAACCATGGAGCGTGATGCATCGGGCGAGGCTTCCTACGCCATCCTCCGAGGCATGGATAAGCGCTACAACTACACCCTGGTAAACGGCGTGAAGATTCCTAGTCCGGATGATAAAAACCGTTACATCCCATTGAATATCTTCCCTTCAGATCTGATGGACCGCCTCGTGGTTTCCAAGTCTCTGACTGCCGATATGGAAGGCGATGCAGCCGGCGGCGTGGTTGATATGGTGATGAAGGATGCCCCATCCCGCTTTCAGATTCAGGCGAATGCTGCCATCGGAGCAAGTGATTATTTCTGGAAGGATGGCAGAGATTATCTTACCAGCAACCGCTCTGATTATACAAAGAAATCTCCTTACGAGGCTTTCGGAAAAGACTACAAGGCGCAGATGAGCGATTTCAAGAACGGTCCTGTTCAGTTGAAGAGCCATTCTCTTCCTGCTCCTAACTTCATAGGAGGTCTGAGCATCGGCAACCGCTTCTGGAACGACCGCCTGGGCGTGATGCTTGCCGGAAGCGTTCAGAATGTTTTCCGTGGTACAGAGCGCACCTACAATTCCGTAAAGATGGCTTCGGGCGAGCAGGCCATGTACATTTACTCCCTGCAGCATCGCTATTATAGCATCCACGACCTTACTGCGGGTGCTCATGCCAAGATAGATTTAACCCTGCCTGGCCACAAGCTGGAATGGTACAACATGTATGTGCACACCAATTCCAAGGGCATCAGATACAACAATAGCGTCAATACCGAATATATCGGAGCCGACAGCTACACCCAGGATGATGAGGTGCGCTCTCTCTCAACCACCCAGAGCATCTTCGCCACCAACCTGAAGGGTACGCATCATCTTACCAAGGATTTTACCGTAGACTGGTCGGGCGTGTTCTCGCAGGCTAAGGAGGAAGATCCGGACAGAACTTACGTTACCCTGACCAACACCATAAGCAGAACTGCCGAGAATGGCGGCGATGCCGTTTCGGGTTCCATCTGGGAAGGCGACAAGAACATCTCCAAGACCCTGCCTAAGAGTGCCGAACGCCGATTCCAGCACAACAAGGATACCGACTGGGCGGGTTACATCAACCTCTCTTACGATACCCATTTCGCCAACTCTGTGGAGGCTCTCTGGAAGGCGGGAGCGCAGTATCGCAGAAAGGAGCGCAGCAACAGATATTATTCTTACATCTTCAATCCTGCCGACATCTCGCAGCGATTGGATGGCAACGGAATAGACCAGTATATCAACATCGATTGGGTTTGCAAGACTCCTTATTCTCAGGCTTCGCAGCTCAACTACGATTCCAAGGAGCACATCGGCGGAGCCTACGCCATGGTAACCCTGAAGAGCGAGGTGGGCGAACTGAATGCCGGTTTCCGTGCCGAGCACACCAACCAGATTTACACCATGCTCCAGCACTTCCGCAACATGGGACAGGTGGGCGAGCAGAGCTACTGGGATTATCTGCCATCGGCATCCATCAAGTGGACGCCAACCAAGAAGATGAACGTGCGTCTCTCTTACTATCGCTCCATCAACCGTCCGGGCTTCTACGAGATAGTGCCTTATCAGATTCAGGGCGAGGAGTATCAGGAAAAGGGTAATCCAAACCTGAAGCGTGCCCGCATCGACAACATCGACCTTCGCTGGGAGTGGTTCCCAAGCAAGACCGAGCAGATTCTTGCCGGCGTATTCTATAAGTATCTGAAAGACCCTATAGAGCAGGTGTTCGTAACATCGGATGGAAAGATTGGAGCCGGAACCGATGCCTATTACATGCCTGATAACCTGGGTAATGCCAAGAACATGGGCTTCGAAATCGACGTAATCAAGTACATCCGCCACTTCGGAGTAAAGGCGAATTATACTTACACCCATTCTGAAATCACCACCTCGAAGCGTGAGTACCAGGAGGGTAGTGCTGAGTATAAGACGGGCGTAACCCAGACCCGTCCGCTGGTTAACCAGGCCCCTCATACCGCCAACATTTCCTTATTATATAAGGATACGGAGAATGGCTGGAATGCTCAGCTTGCCTCTTCCTTCACGGGCACCAAGCTCGCTCTGGTTTCTCCCTTCAAGGATGCCGACCAGTGGGACAAGGCGATGTTCGGTCTCGATCTGAGTGCCGAGAAGCAATTCAAGAACGGCATCTCCATCTTTTTCAAGGCAAACAATCTGCTCGATGCCAAGCGCGAGAGATACTTGAAGACCGTGAACAAGAGCAACCTGGAGTATGAGGGACAGAAGAGCGATAAGACCATCGTAGGTACTTATAAGTACGGCAGAACTTTCCTGCTGGGAGTAAGATACAAACTTTGAAAGGTAAAAAAGTAAAAAGGTAAAAAAGTAAAAAGGTAAAAAATGAAAAAGATAAATACTTTTGCTGCTTTGCTGTTGATGGCAGCAGCTGCAATGTTCTCCACATCTTGCGAGAACGATAATATCAATCCATACGATTACGTGAATAATGGAAGTGATGGCAATGAGAACCAGGGTTCTAAGGATGTCATCACAACGAAGGTGGCAGAATATCCCGTAGGTTCTGTGGTTTGGACCAAGGATACTACCCTGAGCCAGAGCGTTGAAATTCCAGTAGGAGCATCGCTCTACATTGAGCCGGGCGTAACCGTTACCTGCAAATCAGAGGTTCAGGTGCCGGTAGAAATCGTGGTATTGGGCAATCTCTATTGCCTGGGAACCGCCGAAAAACCGGTAGTCTTTACTTCTGATACCAGGAAGCCTGCTGATTGGGGCGGCATCATCTGCGGATATAATTCTGAGGAGGTGGTGCTCAACCACGTGGATGTGGCCTATGCCGGTGCTACTCCTACCGAGAGTTCAGCTTCTTTCCAGAACAAGCTTTTCAAGACCACCATCGATGGCGGTGTGCCAGCCTTTCACTTCTGTAATGTAAACGGCAAGTTTGTGATAGCAAACAGTTTCTTCCATGACAACTACAACGACCAGACTTACTTTACCGGTGGCAACGGCGTGATTATCAACAATATCTTTGCCGATAGCGGAAATGCAGCCGATGGCGGTGAGGCCATCAATGTGAAGGCGGGTTGCAAGCTCGATGTAGCCAACAACATCATCTACAACGCCTGCACCAATGCCTTCAAGCTTTCGAATGCCGGCAATAGCGAGGTAATCCCTCTCTCTGAGATGACCGTCTATAACAACACCATTGTCAACTGCGGCTGGCGCCGTTCCAAGAACAAGAAGGGTGGTTCTGTATGGGTAGAGAAGGCTGCGAAGCCAATCTTCGTGAACAACCTCATCTACGATTCCCGTTTCGGCCTGAAGCAGCCAAAGAAGGATGGTGCAGATATGGAGCACAGTCGTCTTACACCAAATTACTACTTTGCATCTACAGAGACAGGCGTAGCGCAGATGGCGAAGGATGCAGAGCTCGGCATCTGGTTTGATACCGATATCAAGAGCAGCGTGGCTGGTCAGCTCAATCCACTCTTCAAAAACTTCAAGCAGAGCGAGAAGATGAATATCAACTGCGAGATTGATAAAGTGGAGAATGGTGCTCCATTAGCATTCGACAAGAGTTGGAATTTCGATTATCAGGCAGGCAGTCCTGCCCTCTCAGGAGGTGTAACCGATTTTGCCCGCCTCTTCCCGCAAGGTCTGCCATTCTTCGGCATGAAGCAGGTGAATTTCCTGGATAAGAATAACGACCAGAACTATTACTTTGCCGCCCCATTGCCAAGCGCAAGATTCGGACTCTCCTCTTATCTCCTTTCTTCCTTCTTCCTGTATTAATAATGTGTTAATCTCGGGAAAAGTCTTGGTTGATTATAGGATAAAATGTTCTTTAATCCTATTGAAATCTCCGTTCATAGACGTTGAACCGCGGTTCAGCGTCTTTGAACGGCGGTTCAACGTCTTTGAACGGACATTCAACGTCTATGAACGGAGATTTTATCTAAGTATAAATGCTTTTTTTCTTAGTTGAAAGGACTGTTTTAGTAGGTTAAAATCCTTGTTTTACCTCTCTTTTTACTCTCATTCGTTTGTTTTCTTGCTCTCATTCATCCATTTTCTAACTCTAATTCACCTGTTTTCTGCAGCAATTCTATAGAGATTGCTAACTAGCGGATGCTTCGCCAGTTGGCTGTTCTACCATTGCTAGTTAGCTGCTTAATCCTTGCTAGTCAGCTATTTAAGTCCTCTGTTTGCCTAAATATTGCCAAATGAAGGCGTGGCAATAGGTGGCAATAGGTGACAATAAGAAATAGGCTTATTGCCACCCTTAATCCGTTAAAAAACAGTTGGTTATTAGAAAAGGTGGCAATAGTGATATTAGTTTGGAGAAAAAAGATTTTTCTTTATATATAAATTGGAGCCGCGTTTTCAGAATTCCGCCATGAAGAGCACGCTCACCTTGTAGGCGATGTCTTCCAACTTCTTAAATTGTGAACTGCCAGCTACTTGCTGCTCTTTGCGCAAGTATATTTCCTGACCATTCAACTCGGAGAGTTGGCGCTTGAACATGAAGCGATGCTTCTGCTCCCTTTGTGTACTGTCCTCGCTCATGCTGCCGAAGGTGAGCGTGATGGAGTCGGAGAGGAGATTGTCCGCTTGGTCGTAGAAACCGAATCGCAGGGTTACTTCCTTCACCTTTTCGCTTACCGGCTCGTTCTGATAGAAACTGATGGTCTGGGTGTTGGTCGTTATCTTACTCTTCTTGTTGAGGATGTCCACCGAAACTTCGCTCACACCTTGTTTCTTCTTGATGTTGACATGTAGTACTGGCACCACTACCTCTTGCGGCATGCTTCCACCATGCACGAAACGGCTACCAGCTCCTTTTATGCGAATGCGGTTCAGCCCCTTGGCTGTTTGTACTTGAAGCGGCGAAATACCTGTGCTGTCTGTTAGTCCAACATCTTCTGAATACCATGTTTTCACAGCATCTCCTTCTTCCAGTCTCCTGCCAATGACGAAGCGGCGAGTGTCCTGGATGATGGTATCGCCCATTACCTTGAAGTCGGAGAAATCGGTCTCGTCCAATGTCTCGTTCTGATAGAGATAACCATGGTCGGAAGTGATGAGAATGTTGCAGCCGTTGCCATTCCTGATGAGGTCTATCATCTGCAAGATGTGCGCCATCTCGTCTTCCGTTGCCTTGAATACCATGCCCTCTGATGCCTTGTCATCGCCAGTCTTGTCTATCATGTTGCTATAGATGTAGATGAGGTCGAAGTCTTTGAAGGCGGTCTTGGCATTGGTTGTCTTCAGAAAGTCCTCGGCTGTGATGGCTTTGCTTTTTGCCACCGCCTTTTGAAGCACCTTGCTTCTTGCCTCCGTTCCCTTGGTGCTTATTCCGTCGGCAAACACCTCGTCGGCTGCCTTCTCATAGGAGAGTACCTTGTGGGGCAGCAGTGCCGCCATGCCCAGCTGGGTGTAGGAGGGCAGGGTGGAGAGCATGGCAGGTTTCAGGTCTGTTTCCATGCGAGGCATTTGGGCGATACGTTCGCTCAGTTCCACCATTGTCTCATAGCGAAGAGCATCGCTGATGATGACGAAGACCTTCTTCTTGTTGGTGATGAAGGGATATACATACGTGGTGTAGAAGACGGATTGCGAGAAAACGCCTTTCATCTTCCAAGTGTCCATTCCGTCTATCAGCGGTTGCCATTTCTTGGCGAGTTCCAGCAGATAATGGTTGGTGTAAGTCCGTTCCACCCTTTCGGTTACCTGCGATAGGAGTTGCTTGCTCTCCGCAAGATTTGTCTCGGCGATGTAGTGGCGATAATGCAGGTCTATTGTATAGAGGCTTCGTTCGTAAAGCGAAAAACCTTCCTTGGCTGTATCAAAGGTGAACTTACTCATCTTCTGCTCAATGTCGGCGAAGAGATAGCGAGCTTGCAGCAGGGCGTGTAGGGTGTGGCGAGCCACATCGAAGAAGAGTTTGTTCTCACGTTCCTCGATGATGGCTTCCATCTGTTCGGTGGTGATGGAGTCGTTGATGACTTCCGTCAGCAAGTAGCTGGCGATGATTTTGTCGATGCAAGGGAAGGTTTCTACGTTGAGCAGTTGTTGTATGTTGTATTCGCATACCTCTTCCTTGATGCCGAGTTCTTCCTCCAGTCGGGTAGCCCATTCCGTGTAGAGGTCGCCGTAGGTGCGGCTGTCTCTCCAATCCCGCATGAAAATGAGTGCCTCGTTGGTGAGTGCTTGCTCTTTGCCGATATGAGTCGGTGCCTTGCCTGTGAGATGGCTCTGCATGTCATTTTTGAAGAGTACGATAAGCAGGTCCTTGATGTTTCTGCCTGCATGATAGCCGAAGTAGGCTTCTGCTTGCTGCCAGTAAAAGTCTTCCAGGTTGTAAGCCTTCAGGTCGGCTTGCATGGTTGTCTCCTCGTTGTTTGCCTCGGTGATGAGGGCATAGGTAAAGGCTTCGCAGGTAGCGTTGCTCTTGCATACCACGGCGGTCATCTGCTTTTCTATCTCGGCTGCATCCATGCCTGGCGATAGCTTGGCAGCCAACTTATTGCGGTTGTCGACTTTCTTGAAGAAGGCGAGGTGCTTATCCACCACTTTCTCTTTCAGTTCCATGGCTATTCCACACTCTGCGGCATAGAGCGAGCTCATGTCGGCAGAGAAGAGAGCGCCTTCCTCTTGGTAGTCTAGAAGCCAGTTTTGTTCATCCTTGGGCATCGGCTTTGCGCTATAGATTACGAAGCCTGTCTCTGGCTGTTCACCTTTCTGCATCTGAAACTTGATGCTGAAGGCGTTGTCCTCCATTTCCAGTACGCTGATGCCAGGCACGTCGAGGCTTGTGGCGATGCCTTTCATCTGCCCGCCCTCGTCGTACCAGAACACATATCTGTTTTGCTCCACCATCGAGGTGAGCACTTGTTTTATCTTTTCGTTTTCGGTCATAATCTTTCTTACTTATTTTACTCCGATTGCCTTGAATGCGGCATCTATCGGGTCGGTATATACTTCCAGACTGAACTTGGTCATCAAGTCGGCTGGCACATTGCCGTACTGCATCATGTCGATGGCAGGTATGAGGATGCGCTTGGCTCCTGCGTCGTTGGCTATCTCCAAGGCACCAGGCAAGTCGGTGGTACCGATGATGGTGCCGCCGATGCTCATGCTGCCCAGTATGCAGAGCTGAGGCTGAACCGGACGGTTGCATAGTCCTGATACCAGAGAGATGAAGACGGCTAATTCCATGCCCGATAGGGTGCCGATGCCATGAATGTCGGTGGCTTTCAGATGCAGCTCGTTGTCACCAAACTTGATGTCGTTTGAAATGCGGCTGATGTTACTTCGCAGATAGTTGACAGCTTCTTTCAGTTCGTCTCGGATGGCTGTGCCACTTCCGAAACCGGTGTGCTCAAACTTACCGTTGCCTTGCATCTTTTGCAGATCTAGGCGAACCAGTCCCTTGTTGCCACCTTCTGTTTGGTTGGCGATGCAGAAAAGGCATCCTGCCTGCAATTCTCCTTCGGGTATCAATCCGGATGATTTGCATTCTGGGGTAGCCACGAAGTGCTCTTCGTTGTCTTCCAGGTCGATATACGAGAAATGGACGTCGAAGAATTCCAAACCGCCAATCTTCTTGAGCTGTTCCTTGATGCGGCGTCTGCCGATAAGGGCATATTCCAGGCATTCCTTCACTTCCTCTTTGCCGAAGTTACCATCCGGATATAACAGCTTGAGGAGTCCGCTCACGGTATGCTTTACGGCAATGACATCACGCTGGTTCAAGTCTTTGCCCAGTCGGAAATATTTCTGGATGGCATCAGAAAAGGTGCGCTTGCGCATCTCTCTCAGGCATTCCGAAAAATAATCCGTGATAAAGCCATAATTATCGGTGAAGAACTCTGGCCGCATCTTGGGTATTTCCCAACCCGGCAGATAGAGGTGGAAGCGGTCGAAGAAGGCGGCATCTATCATCTCTTTTGGAAATGGTGAGAGAAGATGTGAAACTTTTACCAGGTTCTCGATGCTTCCGTCGATGTTGCCGAGAAAGACCATCGAGGCATCGGCTGCAATACTGTCCTTGCCTCGGCTGAATGAGCCGTTTGCCATATAGTCTTTCATAATCTGCACTCCGTCCTTGTCTTTCATCTTCATGCCTGCCACCTCGTCAAACGCCACCACATCCCAGGTTCCCACGAGTCCTACCTGGTGTCTGCCCATATTATAGAAGAGGTTTGCCACAGTGGTCTGTCCGCCCGATACCAATATGGAATAAGGTGAAATCTGTTCAAAGAGATAGCTCTTGCCGGTACCACGAGGTCCCAGTTCCACCATGTTGAAGTTGTTTTCTACCAGCGGAATCATTCTCGCTATCAGATGCTGCTGGGCGATGGGCGATAGGTTGGTAGGCTCCATACCCATGCTTCTCAGCAGCACCTGCATCCATTCTTCTTTCGAGAAATGCTTGCGGGCTTCGATATATTCATTGATGTCGGTAGCGGGCATCTGTACGGGTTTCAGAGAGAGTATCTTGAAGGGACTCTCTTTTGAATTCTCATCAAATTCATAGGCGAGGGTGATGATGCACCAGATACCTCCGCCTAACAGCTTGTCGTACATCTTGATATAGTCGTCGGCAATGCGGATGCGGGAGATGTTGATGTTGAAAATCTGTCCTTCGTAGGTGTCGTTGTGCTCGTTGAGGCGAGCCGTCACCTTGTCGATAATCTTGAATTGTCCTCTGTCTCTTATCTTCGACTTGATTTTCTCGGCTTCATCTGGGCGTACGTAGTTGTCGGCAAGAATCTGTTTCACCATTGCCGTACCGCTTTCTATATCTTCCTCATCATCTGTGGCGCAATACATGCCAAGCAGGTACTCCAGTACGTAGCTTGGCACGTTCATGCCTTCTTTGATGAGTTTCGTCAAGTCTTTGCGCACCACCTTTCCTGCGTAGTGCTCATTGAGCTTTTTGTCTAGTTCGTCGGTCATATTTATTCCAGTCCTTTGATAGGTTCCACAAGTGGATAGAACTTTGGATAGTTGGCTTTTACGCCATCATCCAGGTCGATGGTGAGTCGATGGCTCGCCATTTCTACCAACTCTTGTTCAAACTCCTTCACTTCTTTCACTTTCTCCTTTAGTTCGTTCACCTGCTTCAGGGCACGGTTGCGCTGTGCCTGGGTCAGGTCATCACGGAGAGTTTCTTCTTCGGCTTCTCGCAACTGCTGTTCCACCTT
>OGEC01000567.1_pt1 | contig 27719 bp, 23 predicted proteins | sample 1570551 | NCBI WGS metagenome assembly OGEC01 (sample SAMEA2582127, study PRJEB24529) | metagenome | biome: Human gut stool | place: China | collected 2011 | reverse complement strand
CATAATCACTCATAGGCTTATCCCTCCCTTCGATGACGAAGAGAGGCCCAACCTCATCTGACTATCCTAACCTTATTATAAAGCGAACTAATGATTGATATAAAAAAACGTATTATAGGAATATATAAATAAACAAATAGATAGTACCTGTCATACAAGTACTATCATACCAAAAACGCCCGTATCTATTTAGATATGGGCGTTTTATTCATCTAATGGCTTATTTCAAGATTTCCATGATTAAAACTTCCTTCTAATTGTTGTATTACATCATGGTATTGATCTTTCATAGATTGAAGATATTTAATCCTCATGGTATTTATAGAACGTTTACCAACAAAACCTTTCACATAATATATAAATGTACCATCTGTATATGTCACAACATACCAATTATCGCTTATCATATGAAATCCGGGAATTCCTCGGTCTTTTGCTTCGGTTAAAGCACTATAAAATTCATTATTTACTGTTTTATTCATTGTATTGTTATAACCAAAAACACTCATTTCTATAGTACCATCTTGAGGCGATATAACAATCCCATCTCCATTAACTGATGGTTGACCTGTAATCCAGGTACTAGGATAACGCACAGAAAATCCGTAACGATTGTTTTGATATAATGATGAATCCAGACTCTTTTGATCAGTTAAAGTAGTACTCAAATCTGCTTCTTGTTTAACTCCATAAGTTACCAAAGGCTTATCCTCCTTAGGCGCCTCGTTAGCATTTTGAAAAAGAAATACCCCTCCTACTCCAATAGCAATACCAACTATTATACAAGTTATACCAGTAATAATATGTTTCTTATTAATCTCAATAACCATACCCCTACAATACTCCTACTCCCTAATATAATAATTTCTTATATACTTAATAACCTTAATATTTTGAAATTTCTTCTACTCCTTTTATGAATTTCATCAACTCATTCTTATATTGTTAATCTTATTCATTTTTATTAATTACACCTAACAATTGCAAATATAATAATACATCCAATAAAAAAAGAGCCGAGGCTTCCAATGGCACAAAAAATTCCTACAAACCGCCAAATCATTCCCCATTTATTATCTTGGGTATTAAAAGAATACTGAGATAAATATGAAAATAAACTAGTGTTCACTGCCAATATAGCACCGATAGCGTAAAACAATAATGCCCATGTAATACCTTGGATCCAACGTATATATTCAGTCGTTACAATATCACCTAGAAAAGCTAGTATAGCAATAGCCGCAGCACCATTAAGGAGTAATAAACCTTTTAATCCATTCACAGTATAACTTTCCATTAATTTTATTCCTGCAACATCATATTCCGCCTTGATTTTTGCAATCTCAAGCTCCAAATTTTCTGGTATTTGTTGATTCCCTGTAGTCATAATTTATCTTCTCCTTATCCAAAGAAATACTAACCCTAATATAATTCTATTCTCCACTCAACAAGTAAACTCCTCTTTGTATTTTCCCCAGTTTTTATGGATAATTAAACTATACTTGATATATGCACCACAAGTAGTAAGGGTGATTTAGTATGTAACTCTAAAGTTTAAAGTTTTGGAGGTGACTTATGGAGGCTTTAACTATTATTTGGGTTATTGTTTGCGCCTATTTATTACTGAATTTATTAGTCGGCGTATATTGTCATATTCGTGTAAAAGATAGTACTGACTATCTACTCGCAGGTCGTCGTATTGGGGTTCTTATGACGGCAGGCACATTAGCAGCTACGGAAATCGGTGGTGGGAGTACCGTAGGTGTAGCAGCGAAAGCGTATGGTTCTTGGGGTTTATCTGCAGGTTGGTACGTAGTATCTGCAGGGATTGGTGTTATACTCGTTGCTTTCATTGCACCGCTCTTACGGCGTGCCATGGCAACAACAGTGCCAGAGATCATCGGCCGTCGTTTCGGCGCGTCTAGCCATCTCATTACTTCCATTCTGTCCATGCTGGCAACGATTACACTAGCAGGCGTACAGATTACGGCGACCGCAACCATTATTAGCGTTCTCACAGGGCTTTCAACAGAGATTGCCATCCTCATCTGTGGCGCGGTACTCGTAATTTACACCATGTCCGGCGGTATGTGGAGCGTTACGATGACGGACGTTATCCATTTCTTCGTCCTCGTTGGGGGCTTCTCCCTCGCGGTGCCATTCGTATTGCACAATGTGGGCGGCTGGGAATCGGTAGTTGCGAAATTGCCGCCTGAACAATTAGGGTTTACGAAGGTTGGTTGGAAAACCATCATCGGCCTCATCATTATGTACTTCATGACCTTCTCCACCGGCCAAGAATCCGTACAACGGTACTTTGCAGCGAAAAATGAAAGAACGGCCGTTCTCGGTTCTATCATTTGTGGTATTATCATGGCTCTATTCGCCTTTGTTCCTGCGGTTTTAGGCCTCGTAGCATTGGCTGAGTTTCCGAACATCGAAGCGAACAATGCGGTGGCAACGGTAGCGCTTAACCTCATGCCTCCTGTAATGGCAGGCTTCGTTATGGCTGCGGTCGTGTCGGCTACGCTTTCATCAGGCGCAGGCGACCTCTTAGGCGCCGCTACTGTATTTACCAAGGATATTGTGGAACATCATTTTGGTAAAAGCCTCACTGACGCTCAGCTCACAAATTACAGCCGTCTGTGCGTGCTATTCCTCGGCATCATCGCCATCATCATCTCCCTCGTAAGCAAAGCCATCATTCCGATGCTCGTATTTGCTTTCACAATGAGATCCGCTGGCCCATTCGCTGCATTCCTACTTGGCCTCACTTGGAAAAATGCAACAGCTGGCGCTGGCATTTGGTCCATCGTGCTCGGCTCCATCGCAGGCGTGTACTGGGAATTCGTTGGCAACCCATATGGCATCATGTCCATCATCTTCGGTTCCATCGTCAGCCTCATCGTCTTTGTAGCTGTGGTATTTATTGAAAGAGCCATGGGTAAACCACCGGCTCCTCCGGCTATACCTGATGATGTAAAAGAAATATAATCAATTTATTATAATCTGTAACTTAATAATAGACTTAAAAGTGCTATAAAATTACAATTATAAAACCAAAAACTCCTATCGGCGAAAGCCAATAGGAGTTTTCTCATTTTACAATACCCTCATCAAACTGTATGCCATACACGTGTTCATCATAATTTGACGATATATAATAACCTTACTATAATATAAGAAGATAGTCAGACGAGTCGTAACGTCAGGCGCATCTCGAAATTGAAAAAAGATTAGGAAATGGCCTTTCAGTTATCTAGTTACACTAGGCAACGGAGGGCTATTTGTCTTTTGTGAGACAAATAAGCGCTATTAATGCCCCAAAAGCAATAACCACAGTTATCACCTGTAATAAGAGCATGATTAATTCATAATCACTCATAGGCTTATCCCTCCCTTCAAAAACGAAGAGAGGCCCAACCTCATCTAACTATCCTAGCTCTATTATAGAACGAACTAATATACGATACAATAAGGGACGAATAATAGGGATATATAGATAAATGTAGCAAAGACCGTACCAAAAGGTACGGCCTTTTATGTATTTCTTTTGCTTATTTCTTTGTCTTTATTTCTGCTTTTCTTCTTAACTCTTTAGCATTTTTAAAATCTAAATATTCCATTATATTGCGTAGTTCAATATGATTATATTTTGCCTTTCCATCCTCATAGGTAAGATGCATATCATATTCATACTGATTGTCTTGTATTAATTGGAATATACGTGATTGTTTACCTGGATTATGTTGATCCATAAGATATGTAGGTACACCGTTATTCCAAACTATGGCCGATTGAATTGGTATATCTCGTAATAAAGGTGATGAAGAACCATAGAGGTAATCCTCAAAAATACGATTAAAGTATCCACTCATTGCACTATCATCATGTACAATAGGACCTCTATCAATAACTAACTCTAACCCTTGACCATAATATACTCGTCTACTATACTCAGAATCAACCTTTTCTTCCGCTTTCAACATCATGCCTTTAGGCAAGCGATACGTAATATTATCCCATTTAACAAGATCACTAATACGTGCTAATTCATCTAACGGCTGGATAGAAGGAATCACGACATTAGCCATTTCTGTTTCTAGTTCCTTTACATTTGGTTGGTGAAATTTACTTAATCCAACAATATAATGTCGATTAGAATCACTATCAAATGTAACATAAGCTAGCATCATAGGACTATCATTTCTTACTGATTCATCACTTATGCTCCAATAGGCCGATTTAAAACCAGGATAAATAAACATACCTTTATGCAATTCGCTATTTTCATTATAGTTGTCCTCAGTTGTTACTATAGTACCTGAAAGCGATGCAAGTGCATAACGGTCTACAGCAAAAGACGTAATACCATCAGACTTTAAAGGAGTAAATATCCCAACTACAGCTCTAATAGGTGCTGTCATCTTAGCATTAAAGCCATCTTCATGTAGTAGTATGACCGTAGAATCATGAGAAGTCAAATCCATATACTTAACATTTACTTTCTTAAGTGCTTCTGCATCTTCTACACTTATCTCACGATTACGAACAAGCTCATCTATCTCTTTATATCTGAGCCTAAGTACCTCTTGTATTTCAAAATCAGGCGCTTTACGAATATCACCATAACGATAATTCTGATACGCATTATCTGGAATACTTGCATCAGCCCCTGGTACAGGCGGCTGGCCTTCAGGAACAACATATTGAGCCGCATCACTAGACATGGTGAAAGCAAGCGCTATACCCAACCCCAACAATATACTTTTTAATTTCATATAACACCTCTTAAACAACAATAAACACGTTCTCGCATTAGTATAAGTATACTATATCCTTGAGAACGTGCCTATGGATTGGCCTAGCATAAAACATTGATGTTAAATATACTTTCACCAGCAATTATCTATATAGATACATCATATGTATATTGAAGTACTCTTTATACTCGTCAATAGTGGAGAATTTACCTTTATTCTCCTGTATAACAGCCTCAAAATCTGGTTTGATTACGTCTACGACAAGTTTCATTTCAGTTGCTACTGTTTTTCTTTCAATTGTTGATGGTTGAGTTCCGTTCCAGAGGCTGCTATATTTGCTTTCATTGTAAGCCCAGCTAGCTTGTGTATAGGCTTGTGTAACATAGGCTTTATCATAGTTATCTTGAGCTGAGTCTAAATTACCAAGGGCTTCGTCAATTTGAGCCATCGTATAGAATGCAAAGGTAGACCATCCATAGTTAATTGGTACGGGCTCATACCAATGTCTTGCCCTCTCAAAGCTTGTGTGTAAATCCTGCTTAAAGTGCTCTGCTTGTTCTCTATCTCCTATATAAACGGCTAGGTAAGTCATATACTTAGCACATAAGCATTCTGCATAATAGTCTTGGAAATTTCGTTTACCATACATAGACCATAATTGGAGCAACTCTTTCCATAGATTTTGGTCTAACTGATCTAGGTAGAAACGATGGATGGCTTTCAAGAGAACTAAAAAATATACAATATCATTACTATTGAGTTCAGTTTCTATGTCTAGCAAGTTGTGTATTAGCCCATATGCCTTGAAAGGCATCTTGAAGTATGGATAATCGATAGACTGAACACGGTGCTCGTAGCTTTCACGATTATCTGTTTCAATATCATGATGCAACAATAAATACCGCAAACATTCCAAATTAAAGACATTGTCCTGACAGCTTACATCACAAATATAGTTATTGAAATAAGGCTCATGAACCAACGGCGCTTGCTCTTGTGCTGTAATGAGGTCTTGCAATAAATTCCAATAGGTATTATTTCCTGTGAAAGCATTCCCTAGCATGCGGTACCATTTAGATAATCGAGATACTCGCTGCACATACTCAGCCTGCCAAGAGTCAGGAGATTCGATATCTACCTCACCTATAGTTGCATCCAAAGTATCAACGATAGACTCTAGAGCTTTATAATTCTGGTATCGTCGAACAGCCTCATAACAAGCATCTAGGAGACAATATATACGTTCCAATGCCGTCAACTGAGCTTCTACATGAGACAATAGTCCTACACAGGCATTCTCAGTACTAGTTATATCGCTCGTACAATCATCTTCTTTAATACCTATATGTATAAGCATTTTCTTTGCATTGCTCGTATAGGGCACCAAAAAATTAAAATACTCTGTAGCTTTATCCATTCCAGGATATAAATCGACGCGTAGCTTTTCCTGAGATAGTTCTCTAACAAGATCATCCGCCAAAGGGCTTAGTATACGATATCTCACATAACCAAGTACGCCTTCATTTCCTTCCTCCCAGTAGTCGAGTCCCTCGCTGAATCTATCATACAGATTATAAATATAATCATGTAATAACCTATCAGCCCAGTCGTTGCTTTCATCATATACAGAAATGATAGCATCATTGGTCAAGTTCCTATAAAACCGATGAACAGGTTCACAAATTTTGCGGAAAAATGGATCCTTGGACAGTGTATCTAACTGTTCAGATTCTGTCTGACCATGCATGATCTGCACCATATAAGCCCCCAATGCATCAGCAATCAGCAGAAACTCGGACCGATTTGATTCATCCATAGAATAGGTATTATCTAGGGCTTGAACTGCAATCAACTCAGGTAAATAATATCTATCAACGCGATTTATTGCTTGATGAATGGTATAACACCGTAAAGGAGTGGTAATACGCTGTGCTCCTGCTGCCATTCCAAAAATTCCACTCCTACCATATAAAGACTCTATTAAATATCCCACCATATGGTCAGATAAGTAAAGCATCCCATTCGTATTTCCATAATTGCGTTGGAATAGTAAATCTCGTCCATGCGCGCTCTTATACAAGGCATGGACATTGTAACGCCCTCTTCTCTTTGCTGAAAGTAGCTCCTCACCTTTATAGGTACCATCTAGCATAAACTCAGGCAAAGCCTTTACGAACTCATCTCGTAATTCGTTATACGGTTTACCATGTTCTGCGCAAAGAGCGATTATAAAGGCTCGGATCCGTTCATGCTCTAACTCAATCTCAGGACCATTATCCGTAATATCATCGCCCTCTTCAAAAGGCAAAATATCATCCGTACTATACTCCAAAGCATTCATAAACGTAATCCCTTCCTTGCCCTCTACAAGAGGAAACAAAGAAGGACGAATCTCATTAAAAATGCCTGTCGTTGTAATTGTTACATTATACATACAACATCCTTTTACTATAAAACTATATACACACTAAGAACGATACGTAATCTATGCCTATTGTAACATTAAACATTAGAAACGATAATTTAATGATTTATAGATAAAAAAGCTCTACCTCAAAATAAGGTAGAGCCTTTATCTATTTTCTTATTTATTTATAAATTACCAACTTCAAATTAGTGAATAATCCAAATAGCAATTGTACTTGTAATGAAGGTAACGATTACAGGTACGCTTGTACGTTTTACAAGATCGAAACTAGAGATATTTGCAATACCAGCTACAGCAATCATAACAGCACTAATTGGGCTGAGTAGGCGGCCTACGCTCGCTGCATTTTGCATACCGAGAAGGATTGTTGTCGCATTACCACCTAGGTCAGCTGCAAAATTTGGAACCAATGGAGCAAATGCAAACATAGATGCAACGCCAGAGCCCATTACGATACTTAAACCTGTAATAATTGTAGATACAATAACACCTACTACATCAGCAGAAATAGCAAGGCCTTGGATAGCAGCAACGAATTCTTTTACGATGCCCAAAGAAGTTAAGCCGAAAGCAAACGTTTCACCTGCAACGATCAATGTTACAGTGTTAGCAAATTGGTCGCCCATACCTTTGAAGAAGGTTTGGATGCTAGCCGCCATTTTACGGAAGTCGCGATGACGGATAAGTTCACAACCCATAGCGATAAACAAACTAAGGAACATCGCAAGGTTTACATTCATCTTAACACCTTGAATACCATATTCACTGAAGCCAAGGATAAAGATTAATGGCAACAATGGTAAGAATATATACGGTAATGGACCAACTTCGAGGTCATCAGATTTATGAGCCTCCACATATTCCGTAGGAACATGGCCAGACTTTTTATCCAAGTATTTTTGCCATACGAAATGAGCAATAGCAGCCATTAAACCACAGATAATATATACTTTCAACTGATAATCTACAAAGTACTCATGAACAGGCATGTTTACTGTTTTGGATACGAGCAATGTAGTGGCAGAGGCAGGACCGATGTCGAGCAAGTGACCTGTAGCAACAGCCGCTGCAGCACCTACAGGACTAACACCTAAGCGTACAAGAATTGGGAAGATTGTCACCATCATAAGCATTGCAAGGCCAGAAGCACTTGGAATTACAAGGGACATGAACATATTTAGAATAAATGTAAGCGCCATTACTAGGTATGCAGATTTCATTTTACCGAGTGGTTTAATGGCGGTTACAACGAGGCGAGAGCTAGCACCGATGTGGTCCATGTACTTTGCGAAACCAGTACAAGTCATGATCATGAGGCCAAGGTTCGCCGCATCTTTAGCAGTAGTAATATTAATAAATTCAAAAGCATCAAAAAAAAGAACACCTGTGGCCTTCTTCGCTTCTACAAAGGATGTTGTGTATCCAAGCAAGTACGCGGCAAACATCATAATGAGACCGCCCAATAATAATACAGTTTGTGCTTTAAACTTCTTAATAACCAGTGTTCCCGTTATGGCTATAACCAATAAACAAACTAACAAATTCATACATGTTCCCTCCATTTACAACACAATACTTAGAAGTTTTCCTTTGCGTGTTTGAAATCTTCTTTGATTTTTTCTAACAAGCCCGGTGTTTCAAGGATTTCCTCCACAGATAAAGCAATACCCTTCGCGCCATACATGATAGCATCCTCTGCGAGTTGGCTTTTACCATTGTCTAGCCATTCTTGAGAATGACTGGTCACACCCTTGCCTACGAATTTCACGCGCAAGCAGGCTCCTGGCACGCGGAACGTAACACTAGAGAAATCGGTAGATCCCGTCACCTTGCGAGGCTCGGAAATCTCTGGGGCTCCTACCTTTTCTGCATTTTTTAAAAGTATATCGTTCAAGGTTTGTACATTGACTTTGTTGTCGTACGCCTTAACCTCTTCCCATTCCATCGTAGCACCCACCTGTAAAGCCGCGCCTTGCGCCACGTCTTTCACACGAGCTACAACCTCGTCGAGACGAATGCGACTAGAGGAACGAATATACCATTGGGTGCACGCATAATCTGGGACGATGTTAGCGGCTTTGCCACCATCAGTGATGATGCCGTGCATGCGAACCTCAGTCGGCACGTGCTCGCGCAAGTATTCCATGCCGTTAAAGAACAACAACACTGCATCTAACGCGCTGATGCCCTTCTCTGGGGCAATCGCCGCGTGAGCAGACTTGCCGTGGAACTTGATATTAACGAGATTTAACGCCAAGGACTTGCCGTCTACCGTGGTCGTATCGCTGCCGTGCATCATGAAAGCAAGGTCTAAATCGTCAAACACGCCTTCACGTGCCATAACGAGCTTGCCGCTGGCCGTTTCCTCTGCAGGCGTACCGTACACAACCAACGTGCAAGGTGCTTGCAACGTGCGTTTCAAAGCGATTGCCGCCGTGCAAATAGATGGGCCTTGCAAATTATGACCACACGCATGACCCAAGCCTTCAAGGGCATCGTACTCGCAAAGTAGGCCAATCTTAGGTCCGCCGCCGTTTACGTGATATACCGCTCTAAACGCAGTTTTAAGACCACTCACCTCACGGTCAACGGTAAACCCTTCCTTCCCTAATAAATTCGTCAATAACTCATGGGCTTTAAACTCTTCATTTCCGAGCTCAGGATGATCGAAAATGAAATCGTTTAGCTCCTTCATGGGCTTTCTTAATGCTTCAATCTCTTGTAAAAGCTGACTCATTTCTACCTCCAACATACACACTATAAAATCCTAAATTCATATAACTACAGATACAAACCTTATGAGAATCGTATCTAATAACACAAGTCGTACCCGTACTTAATACATTTTAACGCACTTATATTTGTTCCGCATAATGGAACGTTATTCCATATACTGAGCAAAAAAATAAATTTATAAGGTCGCCCCCATGTGTTTAGAAATGGTTTGACCTAATGTGATTATCACCGATAGATACTCGTTGACACGCTCTTCTGTGTAGTCCCCTATAGGTCCAGAAATGGTCATGACCGCCTCTAGCTTATTGCCAAAGGAGAAGATAGGCACTGCAATTGATGCCGCATCAGGTACCCGATTACCTCGTGTTACCACATACCCATCGTTACGAATTTGGGAACTTTCATCAGCACTCATATCCGTATCCTTGAAGTCCGCTAAATAGGCACCAAAGATCTTACCAGCCGCCCCTTTAAAGATAGGATAGACCGTGCCGATCTTGATATCGTTCCGCAACGGCTTGTCCGCCGCAACGCGCTCGATACATATGCGATAATCGCCTTGCGCCAAGAACAAATTCACGGACTGCTGCAACTGATCCCGAATGGATACCATGTAGGGCTGCGCAATGGCCCGCACATCCAAGGACGTAAGAAAAGACTTTGCCATCGGCAAAATGCCCCAAGACAACTGATACTTCTTGTCCCTATTAAACTCAACCCAATGATGAGCTTCAAAGGTCTTGAGCAACCGATGTACAGTAGCCTTGGGCAACGCCGTCGCATTCGCCAACTCGGTCACACCAAGCGGGCCTGCCTCTAATAACTTGAGTATCTCTATACCACGCTCTATTGATTGAACCATATTCATATCCAAAGAAACATACTAGCTCATTATCTTCTAATACATTTCTATATCCTACTAAAATTAATGATAAATTTAATAATATACATAATCCCTTAACTCACTTTTGACGCCTCTGAAAGGCATAAAGTGCATCTAAGTCATTACAAACATAACAATAACACATTCATGAAAAATTTAAAAATAACTAAGATGCATAGGTGGAGTTAATACGCCAACATATATTTATGTAGTATTCTGAAGTTACTTTAAAGAGTCACAAATTAAATGTAAAAAAACCGCCTAGCAATTAATCTAGGCGGCATTCAAGCATTTAATCTTATTTACATATTATAATCTTGTTCTTGGTTCTCCCTTAACATCAGAGATTTTATCGGATAAATATTTATCACTATAAGATTCAAATCTTTTTATTCGTTGCTCTAAAGTTATCATTTCACCATAGACTTCATTAAAGGCTTCTTTATCTCCATTTCTTACAGCTTGTGCCAACTGTTTTTGTAACGTTGCAATTTGAAGACTGTAATCAAGTTTGCCACTAACATCATCCATACTTACAATTTCTTGTGGAGTAGTTTGTTTTAGACTATTTAGTTTTTCAATATTTTTATCAGCAGTCTTATCTAATTCCTTTAGTATGTCATTAACATAAGCATACTGTGTATTCCTATTACTTTCATATAATTTCTTAACTAAGCTAGACTCAACTCCAGAAACACTTCTATACTCACGATCAAACTGAAAATATTCTGTTTCAATTCGTTTCGTTACTAGATCTTTTTCTGCTATTTTAGATGAGCTACCACCGCACCCTCCAATTATAATCATTGATAAGCATAACATGAAAACAACACTTATTTTTTTCACTTTTATAACTTCTTCTAGTATTAATTTATATTTTATAAATTAAATTCTTATCGAAACTTTCAATTCTGTTCTTAAACAGGAGCAATCCACATATCATCATCGTCTTCGTTTTTTTCTTGTTGAGTAGTAACTTCTAAAACAGGAAGATCTGCTACTTTATTTGTTTCACTCACCGGAGCAAGAGCATCTGTACTCTCTACTGGCAAAATAACTACATTATTATTGGTTTCAGTAGCTTCTATTGGTCGCTCCAATTCAGTAATCTCTACATCTTGATTTTCATCTTTAGCCGCAGTTAAAGCTGTATCATCTTCAGCTTCAGCTTTATCATTTACAAATGATACTTTATGTGAGTTAGGAAGATTTTTAATTAGAATGTCTTTAACTTCTTCACGAGTAAGAGTATCTAAAATTCTTACACCACCAACCTCGTTTAAGATTTTGCCAGCTTCTGAGTATGGGAACCGGTTTACAACCATTCCCTCTTTTTCTATAAGAACTTTTACAGCTTCCAAAATACCTAATGCGATTTCTTTATTAGAAATAATATTACTAGATAAAAGAGCTACCGCATTACCACGATATGGAGTAGACACAAAAAAGTCTATTAAATGATATGGATTTTCTATGTTTTGATCATCTCTAAAGTAATATGCTAACCACCATAAAATTGCAAGATTATGTATAGCCAAAGAACGTTTTGCACCATTAACAAAAATAGTACGTGACTTCAAACTAGATTCTTCACGCTTTTTATTATCAGGATTGGCGATTTGGCTATTAAAAATTCCCATTTGATACTCAAGATAATCTGTATGAGCTAATGCAACCCAAATCTTTTCCATTTCAGCTTGAACAGGAGTTAGTACCTTAAGACTCTCCCACACACGTCTGATATTACATCTTACAATATCCGCATCATATTCCTTAGGTTCAACCTCTAATGGTTCATATTCGTACTCGATACTTGTCTCTATCACATGATTAGAATCAGAAAATACAGACTTTAACTTATCCATTTCATTACTTTTATATAGGTGAGCATACTTTACAAGGAACTCGTTTTTAAACTCTTTCAAGAATTCATCCGTTACATATTTAATATATCTAGTCATTTACTTCATCTCCAGCAAACTTATCATGTACACTTTTTATCAACGGACAATTCAACAAACGCTGAGCTATAGTTAATGTACTTTCATTATTTAAATTAATTTTTTCTTGAGTAAGTAATGCATCTATAGATTGATACCAGTCTAAATCTTCTGATACATTCTTATTCTTAATTTCAGATAGCACAAAGGTTAATGCAGGAATAAAGAACAATGAAATAAAATACTCTTTCGATTGAGTACTATTTCCCCAATATTTATATTTAGAAAACACTTCTGTAGGAAGATTTAAAACAATAGTATCTCCACTTAACTCCACATTCATATATGGCTCGTTATGAGGTGCTACGGTGAAGATAGACTCAGTCCCACTACGACCAGATTCAAGATCTATTACAACTTCTTTCGTAGGTAAAAAAGCTAAAATATCACCTTTTTTTAAATTTGTAACCACATAGTCTTCATCATAATACAAATCATTAAAGTTAATATTTAAATAGTTATTAATATCTGTATTTGCAATAACCATAGCGTTGATTTGTAGCTTTTTACGAATATCACCTTCAAATATAGTATTTCTTATGAAAGTTTGATCCTCTTGATTAACCCATAATTTACGATAACTACTAGCCACACCTTCTACATGAAGCGCGTAACGAGCATTGCCAGAATCCACCAATTCTTTTAGGCCTTGGTTATCAAGTTTAAAATCAGCAGCAACAGAAATAACACCGGAACTTTCAGGGGTTACATTAATTTGAGCATCAAAACTATTATTATCGAGATAATCATCTAACTCAGGGGTTAGAACAGGATATGGAAATAAATCAGCCTTTAAGTTCATATGTAACCCCTTTCATTTTCACACGCATACGATCTTCGATAGTAAAATCTACAACAAATCTTTTATTTGCCTCTAAGTTTTCTACACTAAACTTTTTAGAACCATGTAATGTAACTTGATTTTCACTCTTTGAGCTTATATCTTTTATGGTCTTATTATAGGCAACCCCATTTTCACCTATAGATTGGAATGAAAATCCTAAGCGATTCTTACGCTTAGTCGTAATACCAATTAATTGGTACATACCATTATCAGAATCCACATCAATGATTTTCATCTTTAAATAATCTGGATTGCTTACTTCAGTAAATTTAACACTTACACTAGAATCTCCGCCATCAACTTCACCTTGTTCACCTGGCTCATCCTCACCATGACCATATTGATTATCAGAAGAATTTCCTCCACCTTCACCTTTACGTTCACTACCGGAACCTGTAGAGTCGCCATCACCCAACTCAATTTCGGTCATAATGCGATCTAATGTTTTAGACTCTGAATCCTCATCAGTAACAGTCGGCTTAGAGGCTTTCTCTTTAATTGCAACATTACTAACTCGAGAAGTAATACCACTATCCTCAATCTTATCGGCATCCCCATCTTTAGGCGCCATCATAGGCAACAAATCATTTAATCCAAAAGCTTTAATAGCTTCTCCATCTTCGCTACCAAAACATTCTTCAACTTTTGCTTTATACCAATGATATAAAGCCTTTAAGAATTGCTCTGATTTTTTTCTATTACTATCATCTTCACGATCAGTACTCCAATTATCATGATTAACATTTTCTAACTTTTTCAAGAAAACGTTTAATTTATGACCAGTAGCATAGAAGACACCAGAAAATGGAATGGATCCATTAATACGATTTCTTTCAAAAATAGTCATACCACTCCGCCGAGTTTGGAGAACACGTCTTGTTGGATGTTCTTCATCCAATACTAAGTACAATGCTGCTTCATCCGTATCCTCTATAAACGGATATTCTTCTACCCATTCTTCCGGAATAGAAAATCTTTTATTATTCTCTGATGAAAGTGCTAGATAATAAGAGTATGTATTATAAAAAGTATTTCTTTCATCCGTGGAAAGATTATATTCACCAATATTTAAGGTCTCTTTAATAGACTTCAAATAGTCTGCTAAAGTCAGTTGATTAATTTTTTCATCACCAACAATAACTTCAAGTTTATTGTTCTGAAGAGCTACAAGAAAATTATTAAGAACAGCTAAAATAATTTTTTCTTTCCAATTCTCAATCTTCTTCAAACCCATTACAAACAAGTCTGTTCCATACTCTTGTCGGTTTTGAGTAAATCTTACTGGCACCTCAATATCACTAGATAAACGTCCTCGAGCTTGTGTAATATAAGTAGTAGAGGTTCCTTCAAAAGGTACTTTTCCATCATCACGATAGGATACAAAGTTAATAACTCCTGCAAATTTATTGCCATCATGAGTAGACATACTATTGTAAAACACAGTACGTAAATTAGATGCAGCAAATGGAGCAGCCTTACCAATACCTTTACTACCCGCCGAAGTCTCATCAGACTTTTCAGAATAACCATCACCCTCAACAAGAGATGCGAAGTTTTGATTATTTAGACCAGTTGTATTATAGTCACTAATAACTAGCATATCGATAGTCTCACTAGTTAGTACCGACTTAAAGGTCTTCAAATAATGCAGTGTATCTGCATTATTCTTCTCTTTCCAAAAATTTTCAGCTTTAGGTAAAATATCATTTATTAATTCATCTTCACCTAAAATTTCTTTTGCTTGAATCGTTTCAAATTTAAACTCAACACGAACAGGCTCATCAAGATCTTTTTGATGCGCATCAATAGAGTTTTGTAAAACCTCACGAGTTAAAGACATAGGAATATTATCTAAAAATGTTTCTATCCCTGCACCATTAGACCCAGTAGGTGTAAGACCAAATCCACCTGGGAACTCCCAATATTTCATGAATGACCCCTCACACAACTAATAAAAATACGAGTATAATAAATTAATTATAGTACCTTTTCATATTTTTTTCATCTAAAATAAATCACAACTAGTTATAAAATCAATATCTTAATTTAATCTTTCCCCTAAAATAAAATACCGCCTAGAGTTAACTCTAAGCGGTAAACAAATGTATTAAATAAGTCAAAGCCTTATCTTCAGTATTTTCTATAATTTTCACGTTCATTCTAAATAACTAAGTCTTATCATTATCTTTATTGCTCAATTTTATTTTTATTTCTCTATGATCATTCTTTAAGTATGCTTTTCTTTGACACTTAAAAAACTTAGGGGCTTTATGAAGATTGCTATAGTCCTCTATTAAGGATAATTGTAATTGTTGAATTAATAACAAAAAAATATGCTGCACTAAAAGTTGTATAGCCTCATCATTATCAGCCTTTCGAAAAGCCTTCTCAAATTTAGAATCTAACGACTTTATTAATTCCCTAAAATCCTCTAAAAATACTATTAGTTTATCCTTTTCATTTCTATTTATATAATATAAATAGCTAACTAGTAATGAATTTAGTAAATTAAGATAATCAAATATGTTCTTACTCAACCATATTCTCATTTTCATTACAGAAGAAAAATAAGGTATTAAATCTCTTATTAATATAGGATTAGAGATATAGTACATTCGCTCTGTCGTTGCATCAAATACATCTAGCTTTTCCAATAGATCTTCAACCAATTCATAAGCCTTTAATCTTTTATCAATTACCTTTTGATAAAAGGCTAACTGGTAATTCTGATTATTTGCTTTGTACATGGCGATTATACTAACCGCCCCCGTAACTAACATACCAATTATTGATTCAAGATGTGTAACAATCCAATCCACTACTAAATATCCTCTTAATTAAAACAATAATAATATTCTTTATATTTAACCTGCTTTAAGTGTAATTATAATGAAATTATACTAATTTTAGGATTTCTATTGTTCAAATTATATAAAATAAAGAACCTACTTATATCAACTAAGTAGGTTCCTCATTTTATATACTAAATATTTTGTATAACAAGTTTAAACGCTCTTGCTCGTATTCTAGTAGGGCCAGAATTAACAGTAGTATCAAATGGCATCCAGCTATGACCATTATCAGTTGAATAGTATACATATTTTCCCCCTATATATGGAGGTAATAATATATCATTTCCACCTATTACTGCATGTGTCATATAAGTCTTATTTTCATTTAATGGTTTATAATACCAAAAAGTCCTAACTTGGTCGATAGCTTTAAAAGATTCGATATCAGTTAATCGATCATAATCAAAGCTTGCTGAAACCTCATTAACCGCTATCAATAACTCTTCTGTTGTATTAGTTTTTACTACTATAGAAGACGAATCCATATAATAAGCTTTATCTTGCCGCGCGTGTATCAATTGATAACTGGGATTATCAAATAAATATGGAGGATATATAGCTGCAAAAGCACTTGAAGAAAGACATACTAACAAAGTCAGAATAAAAATTGATTTATTTTTCATAAACTTCACCTAATTTACAAAACATCAGTACCTATATCCTTATAAAGTTGTAATATGCTTACTAATATGAACAGATGTTTCAAAAATACCACAACATTGTTCTTTTACGCTACAGCTATCACAACTAACAGGATATGTCTTTTTCCAAGCAGAGATACTATCTCTTGCTAGAAAGCGCACTCGTTCAGTCAGCAAACATAAAGGTATATTGTAAATAGAAGTCATCATACCTCGTCTATACAATGACAATGTTGCAGAATCAAGTATGTCCTTATAGTCAAATGGATCAATCCAAAATTCCTCACTATTTTTAGCTGCATATCCACTATATTCCATCCCCATAATAGCAACATGTCGTACGAATGGTAGGTTTCTAGATATATAATCAGCTAGTAAATTTATATTACCTATAGTTTTACTGAACAAAACAGTTCTAATCTCTACTAACTGCCTCATTCTAAATAAGTTAAAAATCCCTTTAATAGTATCAACAAATGCACCATTACTACCAACTATATAGTCATGCTGCTCATAATTTGCTGCGTATAAAGGAATACAAAAAAGTAATTTAGAATGCCCAATACCCGTAATTTTTTCCACTAATTTCATATTTTTAAATGCACGACCATTAGTTAAAAAAGAAACTGGAGTATCTGGATAAATATCATGAACCCGCTTTAACAACTCAACAACTACATCAAGGAAAACTGTAGGTTCTCCACCAGTAATGCCTATATGCTTTACATTCTCAGGTCTTAACTCAAGTATTTGTAAATTCATATCTAAAAAGTGACCAGAATTATCACAGACTTGAGGGCACATAATACAAGCACTATTACATTGATTTGTAATAAAGAGTGTTAAATCTTGCCAGCTAGTACGATATAAAATAGAAACAATCCCATCTGGCATAATAGAGACAATATCGCCTGATTCATAATTAAGGAAGTCATTTGGTGAAAGTGTTAATTTGAGCTGACCATTATTACAAGTAATTAAGTCATCTTCTATATACACTTTACCTATATAGGGTTGTTCTATATTAATACCTTCAATTTTTGTACTTAACATTATCAACCTCAATAATTAATCCATGACCAAAAGACTTTATTGATTCTATCGTCATTTAAACTTAGTAAATAGAAAATATAGTCTAAAGCACCTTTAGTTTTCTGACAGAAACTACTACTTGGTCTATGCCCTTCAAGAGTCCCATTTTCAGCATAATATCGTACAGGATCTGCACCACAATACAGTTGATATGCACAAGTTGCGCATTCAGGTAAGCATTCAACACAAGATGCTTTAACAACCTCTTTAGCAATATCACCTTTGAAGAGCTCATTCCAAGTATTATCTTTTACATGACCTAAACAGAACCGTTTATCTCCACGTCGTGCTAACATACGCCCTTCGTCTGAGGCATAAACATAGCCATTATAATCATAAATAACGCCACTTATGATATTGCCACATGGAGATTGCAAATCGACAAATCCAGTACTAAAAGGTGTCAAAATACGTTCTAATAGCAATGCTGCATAATACTCAATAAAATGGTACCCTTCTATATTTTTTTGAATAATATAGTTTAAAGCATTCTTATAAGCTTTGAGAAACTCTTCCGTTGAATAGCCTAACGTATTTACATTATCTACAGCATTACCATAAGGATTTAGAGCACGAATAAAAATCCCATGAAAATCATGTTTAATATATTCATCAACAACAAGAGGTAAACTATTTAAATTAGTCTTACTAACAGTAAGCAATGGTGACGCACCGTCTTGACCTAAAATAGATCTGGTTAAAGCTAATTTTTCTTCAAATACCTTGTACCCATCAATAAGGCCTCGTGGCTTACGATTAAAGTTTTGAATCTCTTGATCTCCATCAAGAGATGTAGAGATTGCAATATTATGACTTTTACAATACTCTAAGATATCTTTAGTAACCAATGTTAAATTAGTACAAATAACAAATTCCAATCGTCTTTTAGCAATCCGATTTACTATTTCTGCATACTCTACAATATCTTTAATTATAGGCCAGTTTAATAATGGTTCGCCGCCTTGAAATTCTATTTTTATAATCGGTGATGGAGATTCAAAAATCTTATTCACAATATACTTTGCAGTAGACCAGTCTAAATCTAAATCGTGCTCTTTTTCATTTGCACTACTGGCATGACAGTATCGACAATTAAAATTGCACCGTGCTGTTACAACAATCATATGTAATGATGTAAAATCATCTAAATAGGCTTTTCTACTCTTTAATTGATTAGCTAATACATCAAGTTGAATCTCAAGGTCATGATCATCTGCTAAAAACTGTTTATCCTTTAACGCAAAATAAAAGTCTGATTTTCTATCAATATCGTTATCTAAAATATGATTGAAGTCATCACGATTTATAAATAAATGTTCTCCACCTTGATTAACTAAGAGCATTATCCCATTTGGTAACTCTGTAAACCCAAATGGTAAATAATGTAATTCAGGAAGTGCTGACACTAGTCTATCCCTCCTGCTTTATCAAAAGCTTTATGATAAATAATTTCCCTAAGTTTACCGAATCTATCATCTAAGTCAATTTGAACCTGTTTTTTTAATGCTTCATTACAAAAGTCGCCCAATAACTTTTCCAACTTGTCTTTATCAACCTCTAATTTTAACTTAAACCAAACACCAACAGTATCAAAGTCTACTTCATCAACTTTAATATGGCACTGATCTATAAACATATTCGCTGCATACATAACAGCTTTAGGCTCATAAAACTCTTTCTTCAATTCAACAAAATAAATGAAATCATTTTCTTTTCTAATAAAATAATTTGCCATACTAAACACCCAAGGCTTGTTTCATTTTTAAATATATCCGACCATTTTGTGGTAATCCATGTCTAGCTTGGAAATCATATATAGCTGCAACAACATCTTGTGTACGACCACTACTAGATGAGAACTTATACCCATGTCGTTGTAGTCCAGCCCGAACAATATTAATATTAGTACTATTTAAATATGCCTCTGTTTGCCAATCCACAATACCAGATACAGGTAACCCATATTCTATTTGGAAATTCTTAATAGCTTGAACAGTATTAGGGCCCTTTTGTCCGTCTACAGTTCCAACAGAATAGCCTAAATCATTAAGTTGTTTTTGTATATCTGCAATCGGAAGAACATCTGTAGGTTGTGCAGGTGCAACATAGCCTTCATCTGAAGAGCTTGAGGAACCACTTGAATATCCGCCAGAATATCCGCCTCCACGCCCATAAGAACTAGAGTAATGAGAATAATGAGATCTATGGGAAGAATGAGATCTATGACTATAATGTGCCATCTCCACTAGATCATTAGAAAAAATACCATCAATACTATTAAATATTTGTTTTTGAGATAAGCTATCTTTCGACTTAAATGTAGTCCCCTTAAACTTATTAAGATTAACTGCACCAGTATGATCTAGAGTTTGCAAATCATCAGAATAAGGTGCCCATGCTTGTGCAGCAGTAGGTAAGCCCAATTGTGCTAATACCCAAGAACTCACTGTAACAAATGTTAACCATGCTTTTTTTGACTTTTTCATAATAACCCTCACTTTTTATAACTATGAATATCAAATCAACTTAGAAGCCAATAAATAATTAAAACTATAAATATCATCATCAAGCAGCCACAACCGGTCTCTGTTTTATTTGTATTAATCTCATTTTTTAGATTAGAATAATCCTTTTTTATATCATCCCAACTAGGTTCTGCAGGCTGATTTGTTTTCTGCTCAGTATATAAAGATAATAAATTAAAACTACACTTAGGACAGTTCACCCAAGCCTTTCTCATATTATGCCCACAATTAGGACAAACACGTGTATAAGGAACTCCTGTATTAACTGAATTATTATCAAACTTTTGATATGAGGTATAGGAAAGACCACTACCTGGAAATCCTATAGTATTCCGAACTCCTGATCCATTTATTGTCGTATGGATTCCTCTACGACCAATAGTGAGGCTAGTACTTTTCTTATTAAGGTTAATTTTAATTCCTGGTGCAATGTTTATGGATCGTCTAAATCTAAAAAAGCCCACACTAAAACCCCTGACTACAAACAACTTCACACTTTTTTCATTATCAATTATATTATCTGATTTTTAATGTCAAAATTCAATTAATTCATTATAAATACCTTTAATAATTATTAAATATGTACGGATAATCAATGAATATCTATAAGATGACATGATAACTATTAATTTTTAGATTGATAATAACAAAATAAAACCACCCCTATCAGGGGTGGTTCTGCTAAGAATATATTTAATTATTTGAAGCGTATTATGTATCTCTAATTACCTTACTTCTTCCGTATTATATTTTCTCCCTATCTCCTCCTCCCTTTCTCTCCCCTCGCTTTATCCTACTTTCACCGTCCAACGAATTATCTCGTTAGGTCTCTCCAGGCGATAAATAGTTCGGCCACGACTTGAGGGTTTTGGCTGAGTTTGATGCGGGCTAGCATTTTTCGAACATAGTTGCAGTGTTCTAGCATCGCTTCATTCAGTTTGTGTTTGACATGACGCGGGGATTGGTACACCAAGATGGGTGCAAAGTCCGCCACATGAATATAGCTCGTATCGGGTTCCGGACCTTCTGTAACGATATATTCATAGGGTATAGCCACGTTAAAAAGGCCATACACCACGTCCTTGCCGATAGGGCGGCGACATTTAATATGAGCAAAGGTTAGATGCGGACCATAGGTCTTAGGCGCGGTATAGCTGCTGCGTCGACCGTCGCTGGTCATGATGTAATTGGGTCTCAGCCCTTCCTGCATCGCCAGCTCTCGCGTGATTGTGCGCATCGGCAGATGGACCATTTCTTCGCGACCATCCACAAAATAACACTTCGTACTGTCCCCACCACTAGGTTGATAGGTAGGAATAAAACAAACAATGTGATTCTTTGGATTCGTATAGATCAAATCCAAATCTTCTCCCTTAGATAGCCGAGCGGCCATCAAATCTGTTAGTTTATCATCTATTGCCATGGAATCCTCTCCAATCTAATCAGGAACATTCCTTTCAACAATACAATGAACACGTGTTCTGTGAAAGCAGATTAGCATGCTTTAATCTGCTGCTGACTTAATTGTATATCAGCCTGTATAATTTGTAAATATATATACAAAACTATAGAAATTTACGTATATTTAAAGACTTTATGATCTTGTAAAAGTTATATATACCTTGATGTGTCATTATTTTCTCATTTAAATTGAGAATTGCATATTCTATGTATATTTGTTAATCGAGATTAAAAGAAATATGCAATATATAGGATATAAATAAGAAATTAAATTATAATAACTAATGCACACACAAGTGTTCAAAGTCCGTACTCAAATACCTGCGCAGCTTCCGAATGGCTCGTTCGTGGCGCCGTTGGATGGCTTGGCGGCTACAGTTCAATTCTTCACTAACCGATACCAAGCTTTGGCACTCACCGTAGACACGGCGCAGTAGGTCTCGTTGATCAGGAGACAATCTACCTAAGGCCCACACGAGACGCGCACGAAGCCTATGCTCTTCATCGGCACTCATCACCATATCCGCTACATTCTCGCCAGATGCGAAGATATCCATGCCAAAGGCGACTTCTCCATCATCAGTGGTGCGATCTGGGATGTGTATTTCACGGCGATAACGCAATCGTTCACGCTTCCAGTACCGCATGTAACCGTACATGACGCCAGCTTTCACAAAGCCTGGGAACGGTACGGTCCCGTTCAAATCAAAGCTATAAATCGATTCTATGAGGATGGCCCAGAGATAGCTCTCTACGTCCTCGCGGAACTCGCGGTTTCCCATGCGATTCGTATAGTGCAAGATGAGCGGTCGATACCTGCGACAAAGCTCGATTTGTGCCGCATCATGACGAAGTTCATCAACGGACCACGGCTGATACCCTACCGTCTGAATCCGCATATTCGGCTTTTGACAGATGGACACGAGGCTCTTGTCCGACAAGGACGATAAAACTTGATGACCACAGACGAGGGTCTGTAATTTCAATTCCTCTGGAATACTTTCCCTAGACTCATTAGCTTTCGATAGTAAAGAATGAGATGGTAATGCCTGTGTTTCTAACGTTTCTGACTGATAGTTGTCATGTTGTAAGTTTGCAGTTTTAATACATGATTTTTGTACTAAAGGTTCTTCGTTTGTGTATAACATAAATCCCCTTTCCTGCCATGGCATAGCGCTTATGTACACAATACTGCGGAAAGAGTTTTTTGACAAATCAGCAATTCCTAAGAATTTCCCTATATTCTGTTATATTTGAACCTTAATTTCTATCCAAAGTACAACATAAGTATGTAATCCAAAGGATAATTACTGAAAATATATAATTACTAAAAATGACACCACATATGTAATGTGGTGTCATTATAAGAGGAAATATACTATCATTGGGTAATAGTATTCAATCTTTAGATAGTAGTATTCAATCTGAAATTGTCTGATTAAATCGCAATACACGCGGCTTGGACAAAGTCCTTTAGCTGCGGTTTTACATGATTATAATATACATCAGCGCCATAGCCGCGCACAATGTCTCCCCAGTATTTATACACATAGCGGTACCAGAAATGGAACATACTGTTCGTGAAATGGTAATCCGCGTACTTTGCTGTTCCACGGCTACTTGCTTGAATGCGGCCTACGAGTCCCATCGACATGAGATCGTTCAAACGGGATGTAAAGGTGCCGCTTTTAATTTGGCTTTCTTGTAAAAGCTCCACGTAGTACGGTCTTTCCAAGCTAGCAAGGCCCGTTAGAATAGCATTGGCACCGGTTATATTCTTCATATCTCGATGCAAGATATATTGTGTTTCTTCAAAGAGAGCTCCCGTTACTGAGAAGAACAAGTTAATAATATTCGTATCGATGCTTTCACCATTATCAAAGTATTGCACATAGGCAGGTAACCCACCGGTTACGGCAAAGACGGTGCGCAAATCATCCTTTGCATAGTGAAGTCCCAAGGATTTCATATCAACTAAGGAAAATGGTTTCACCTCAAGATATTCGGACACGAAAGGACCGATAAGGCTGCGATCGCCAATGATGCGGCCATCGAGCTGTTCCAGACCATTAGCCATCAATATGATGTTCAAACGACTCGTATCTTTATAGGTATCTAATAAATCGCGCAAGTGAATGGGAAACTGAGGAACTGCTTCCACCAAGGATGGATAATCGTCAATCACCACAGTCTGAGGTGTTTTCACACTGCTTTCAAAAAGTCTCACAAAAGCCTGCTGCAAACTCTCTACAGGCTCGAATGTATCTTGAGCATTAGCAGGAACAAAACGTGCCTCAAGAGCTCTATTTATATCAGCCACATGGACTGATTCATTGGCCATGCGCCCCGCCAAATATATCGCCTTATGACGGCGTACAAGTTGCGAAGCCACATAGGATTTACCACTGCGATGAGGACCATATACAACACATAAACTCATTTGGCCCATTGCAATTCGGGACTGGATACGCTCTATAATTTCAGCACGTCCCACAAAATTCATATACTCACCTCCAACTATTTACGGAAATTATTATATCATAATTTTAAATCATTATTAAACTTTTTTTCATATAGTTAACATAGCTTTTTATTATGTTAATTTTTTTACGCATCAAATCAGAGCTTTTATGCGATACATGTTGCCTTATCATCATAAAAGGCCTTATGATTACTTTATTTTCATATACATTTGATATCAACATATCCTATAAGGCGTGGTTATATAAGTTATACATTATAAGCTATACATATTAAACTATAGATTTTAATCTATATAGTTTAATATGTATAATTTAATCTATATATTTTAAAAATGACGTGCTACCTGAGAGGTATAGCACGTCATTTGCATATAAAGTATATTAAATTGTTACCGAATTTTCTTATACTAAGTTTCTTAATAGTAAATATCTAACTTGTAAATATCTAATTCGTAAATTCCTAATTACAAAATCTAATATTCCTAAATATCTTATGGATCCATTTGCGTTTGCATTTTCATCAATAAGATGCGCTTAACCGATTCGTTAAGCCGCTCGGTCGTAATCGTTCCATCCGCCACCGCTTGCGTCAGCGCACGATGGACTTCATCGATATGAATCGTATCCGCATCAACAAGAATGAGGTCACTGCCCGCCAAAATGGAAGCCACAGCGTAATCGCCTATCTTTTGATTGGATTGCAACGCACCCACATCGATACGGTCCGTCATAACGATACCTTTATAACCAAGCTCCTTGCGAAGCCAACCATCAATAATCGGCTTAGAGGAACTCGCCAAGTGTTCATTATCGATGGCGGGAATCTGGATATGGCTCATCACAAGCATATAGCTATTCGCCGTTGTCTGTGCAATGAGCCGTTTAAAGACGGCTACATCATTATTGCTGAGATATGCTTTTGCCTCATTAGCTGAGCCAAAGGACGCATCCCCTAAGGTCACTGCCGGAAAGTAGTTATAAGCGGACCACATATGATTAATTTGGTAACGCTCCACCATGGCAAGGTTTATATGACCTGCCCACGTGGGGTCCGATGTATAGGACATATTCGGTACACCAAGGTTAGCATTAGGCCCAATAACCAAGTTAAAGCCCATATCCCGCATTTCAATAGCAGATCGCGTGGCCAAATTAATGATACGATCCATAGGCAATTGCCCCCACCGATTGGGCTTCGGCAACCGCAAGAAACTTTCATTCCCATGCAATATGCGATCACGATGCACCGCAATATAGGGTGTCACCATGCTAGAGGTTATCGCCGTTTGCATAATATCGCTGGTGAAAGTTTTCACTTGGTTCTTATTAATAAGATTTTCATTCGTTAGCATCACGCCACTGACACGGTATTTTCGAATCACATCCTTTTGGGATTGTCCTATCGTACTACCATGAAGGCTGATCATCATCAGCTGCCCCACCTTATCCTCTTGAGACATGGCCGCAATCCAAGTGTCCACCTTTTCAGACACGGGTTTGTCGGACTCCAGGACGGCACGGTACGATACAGTTCGTACCGTTTCTTGTTCTGCCTGACTCTCATGTTGGCATCCAGTTGTACCAACGACAGCAACTAGTAAGGCAAGGCCACTCAGGACCCGCCGAAAAAACTGGTTCATCTCTCCTAAAAGCTCCTTAATGCTTACGCAATATTATGAATATTATGGGCTTTCTATGTTGCTCTCCCAATGCAACACCCATAAGTCCCCTCTTGATCCGTACAGTATATTTTTATATTATACACTAAATGATTCATCTTTTCCTCATAATAAAATAATTTTTTTTATACTGAATTATTATAATAAAGTTATACAGTAAAAATATGTGAATTTTGAATAATTATATAAAAAAATCCTACGAATCGTTTAAAAAGTGACCGCACTGTAACAAAAGGCTACGTGAGTATCAAGTCACTCATGACCCGTAGGATTTTCTATTTTATGTTGTTATACCCTAAATGGCTAACTCTACTATGAATGTATAAACATTTGATTACTTTATAACAGCCTACTGTTTAAGTAATCGACTATTATTAACCTTTAAATTTTTCTTTCTTTACTAGCACATCGTCAATACTAACCTGCACCATATTTAAGCAATCGGCTATCATTAGCCTTTGAATTTAGGGGATGTTGGGCATGTTTCAGGTGTTACGTCTTTACGAGTACCAAGAACCGCGCTGCGGTCTGTGTAGTGTGTGTGTAAAAGTTCGTGTGCCTTATGGCCCAATGGTTCGCCTAAGAAATCTTTGTACAATGTTTGGATTTCTTCATTTTCATAAGACGCAACCCATTTGTAGTTTTCATCAGCTTCATAAAGACCGCCGATACGAGCTTCTTTAGTTTTCACGGCTTGCGGCAATTTAGTGCGCGGTTGGCCACCGCCACCAATACAGCCACCTGGGCACGCCATAACTTCGATAAAGTCGTAGTGTTTACCGCTGTCTTTCAATGCATTCAAGAAGTCACGTGTGTTTTTACCACCGTGAACAACGGCAACGGACAATGTTACGTCATCACCCAATTGAACAGTTGCCTCTTTTACGCCTTCCATACCGCGAACGTCCTCGAGGTGAGTCAACGCATATGGAGGTGGCTCTTTATCAGTGATGAGTTTGTAAGCCGTACGCATCGCCGCTTCCATAACACCACCTGTGTTACCGAAGATGATGGATGCGCCAGTTTCCATGCCGATTAAGTCGTCGAATTGAGATTCTTCTACTGTGTTGAAGTCAATATGTTCCTCTTGAATCCAACGGATGAATTCACGAGTTGTGATGGAAATATCTGTGTCCATGCCAAGAGATTCATCATTGTGGTAACGAGCCGCTGCATTTTCTTCTTCCCGTTTCGTTTCTGCTTTTTTAGCCGTACAAGGGTTTACAGATACGGATACGATCTTACGAGGATCGATGCCTTTTTTCTCTGCAAAGTACGTTTTAATCATAGCCGCTTCCATAGCGATACAAGAACGTGTGGAAGACAAGTTAG
>OGEC01000557.1_pt1 | contig 28099 bp, 22 predicted proteins | sample 1570551 | NCBI WGS metagenome assembly OGEC01 (sample SAMEA2582127, study PRJEB24529) | metagenome | biome: Human gut stool | place: China | collected 2011 | reverse complement strand
GAGGCACGCGAATAATACCCCAACCCCTGCCAATACTTCATCACCTCGTCCTCATCCGCAGCAGCCAAAGTCTGTACATCGGGAAAACGCTTGATAAAGCGAAGAAAATAATCATACCCACGATCACCACGATCAGGACACCGATCAGGCCATCCAGAATGCGGATGGGAACATCCTTGCTTCCGTAAATGCCGCGGCCGAACCATTTTCCTTTCGGACGGATTGCTTTCTCCGGCTGCTGCGTCGTTTCCGACTGCGTGGTGACTTCTGCTGCCTTTTCTTCTGTATTCTCTGTTGTCACTCGTTCCTGATTCATAATTTTTCCTTTTCCTAATCTATCATAAGCAATTTCTATGTGCTGCGCACTCTCGAAATTGCAACCAATATTCGTATTCCGGACTGTCGTCCTTCATACTCATATTGTTTTACTACCCACGTAGAAAACATCCTTTACCTGCAAGCAGTCACGGATGTTTTCTATGGGGGAGTCTTATGTCATTACTTTCTTACCAGGTACTTTCTCATATCGATCGCGCAGGCAACCAGAATGATGAGTCCTTTGATCACATACTGCATGTTCATGTTGATGGACAGGAAGTTCAGTGCTACGAAGATGATTCTTAAGAGAAATACACCAAGTACGACACCACTGATCTTACCGGTACCACCTACGAAAGAGACACCGCCGATAACGCAAGCTGCAATGGCATCACACTCGTAGTTCAATCCGGTATTTGCTGTGTTGGAACCGATACGGGAAGACTCGATGAAACCGGTCAGACCGTACATGGCACCTGCCAGTGTATGTACTAAAATGGTGGTTTTCATTACGTTAACACCGGATACCTTTGCTGCTTCGGGATTGGAACCTACTGCAAACATGTTCTTACCGAAGGTGGTCTTGTTCCAGATGAACCACATGATAACAACGATCAAAGCTGCCAGCCATACATAGTTGGGAATGGCGATTCTCGCGCCGCCGGCATTGAAGGAGATCACGCTTCCCTTTACCACATCGTTGAAGTGCTGATCCAGACCGGACAGAGGCTGACCGTTATTGCCGTTGATCATGATGTACATTAACAGTAGGCCGTATACGATCAACTGGGTAGCCAGAGTTACGATGAAAGGATGCAACTGGAATTTCGCTACGAAGAAACCGTTGACCCATCCCACGATACCGCCGACCAACAGTACGATCAGGATCACCAGAGGGATCGGAAGTACCGGAAGGTTCGGGAACATCTTGGTGGCATAAGTCACGGACTGCATCAGGGATGCCGTGATACATGCGGTCAGTCCTACCACACGTCCTGCGGACAAGTCGGTACCTGTCAATACGATACATCCTGCAATACCACAGGCAATGGGAAGGTTCGCCGCGGACAGGCTGATGATGTTGACAATGGAAGCCGCCGACAGGAAATTGGAGTTCTGGATGTAAGTGTAAATAATTGCTACGATCAGCAGGATGTATAAGGCATTGTTAAGTAAAAATTCTTTCCAATAGGTCTTCTTGTCTCTGCTGTCCAGCTTCTTGTAGTCTGCAAAATTTTGCTTTACGCCGTTAATTTTATTCTGAATTGCTTTGCCGGGATTCATACGCATATCCTCCTATACATATTTTGCAGCAAGAGACATGATCTCTTCCTGTGTCGTATTTTTGGCATCTACTTCTCCTGCCAGCTTACCGCCGCTCATGACAAGAATTCTGTCACATACACCCAGCAGCTCCGGCATCTCCGAAGATACCATCAGGACAACTTTGCCCTTATTGGCCAGATCGATGATCAGCTGGTAGATCTCGTACTTTGCACCTACGTCGATACCTCTGGTAGGCTCATCCAGCATCAGCACCTCCGGCTCTGTGAGAAGCCATCTGCCGAGGATAACCTTCTGCTGGTTACCACCGGACAGTGACCGGATCTTCGTCTTCTGGGAAGGTGTCTTGATATGCATGGCATCAATGGCCCATGCAGTGTCCTTCTCCATGGATTTATCACTCAGATAAAATCCTGCTTTTTTATGTTTCTTCAGACTGGAGATCACCGTGTTCTCCCGGATATTCAGGATTCCGAAGATACCGGTGGCACGACGTTCCTCCGTCAGAAGTGCAAAACCGTTTTTAATGGACTCTCTGGCATTGCGGTTTCTGACCTCTTTGCCGTCCAGTTTGATCACACCGTCTTTTCTGGTGGCCACACCGAAGATATTCTCCAGTGTCTCCGTTCTGCCGCTGCCGTCCAGTCCGGCCAGACCTACGATCTCACCCTTTCGAGCCTTAAAAGATACATCCTGCAGCAAGGAATATCTCGCGCTTAAGTGTTCTACCTCCAATGCCACTTCACCGGGCTTGTTGGTCTTGGGCGGGAACTGGTTGGTCAGTTCACGGCCTACCATCAGTTTGATGATCTTGTCTGTAGTCAGGTTCTGTGCAGGCTCTGTTGCGATCCAGGTACCGTCACGCATGACGGTGACTTCATCTGCGATCCGCAGGATCTCTGCCATCTTGTGAGAAATATAGATAATACCGCATCCTCTGTCACGAAGCATATTGATGATCTTGAACAGATGCTCCACTTCTTCTTCCGTCAGGGATGAAGTAGGTTCGTCAAATACAATGATCTTACTGTTGTAGGATACCGCTTTCGCGATCTCTACCATCTGCCTTTGTGATACCGGCATCGTACTCATGATTCTCTTGGGGTCTACAGCGATCCCCAGTTCTTCAAAAATCTTGTTGGTGTCTTCCAGCATCTTGTGCTCGTTGACCATAATGCCTGCTGTCATGGGATAACGGCCCAGCCAGATATTATCCATGACATTTCTTTTCAGTGCCTGATTCAGTTCCTGGTGAACCATGGCCACTCCGTTATTCAGTGCTTCTCTGGAATTTTTGAAATTGACTTCCTTGCCTTCCAGTTCGATCTTGCCTGCATCCTTACTGTAGATGCCGAACAGACACTTCATTAAGGTGGATTTACCGGCGCCGTTCTCTCCCATGAGCGCGTGTACCGTTCCTTTTTTTACGGTAAGGGATACATGATCCAGTGCCTTTACGCCGGGGAATTCCTTGCATATGTCTGTCATCTGAAGTAATACTTCCTGTCCCATACGCATCCTCCTATACATAAAGAGCGGCCGCTGCCAGATGCAGCAGCCGCTTCTTTTATTTACTTGTTATTCAGATCATTCTCCGGTGTAAGTAGCGTAAGGGATGTAGATCTTGTTGCTAACCTTCTCAGAGATGTTGAAGCTGTCGGTATCTGCCATCAGATCCTTGCCAGCCTGGATGTTCTTAGCCAGGTAAGCAATACCGTTTGCCATACCTTCTGCATCCTGCTTGATGGTACCGGTCATCTTGCCGTCTGCGATCAGCTGCTTGGCTGCGTCAGTTGCATCAACACCGAATACAGGAATGGTGGTGCAGTTGCCATCGCCTAAGTTGTAGCCCTTGTCATTCAGAGCGGAGATAACGCCTTCAGCCATACCGTCGTTGTTGCAGATAACCAGCTCGATCATGTTACCAGCGGACTCATTGTACTGAGACAGGTTGGTGGTCATGTAGTTGTTAGCTGCGGTTGCGGACCAGTTACCGTCCTGGTCAACCTGATACTTATCGGTATTGGATGCATCGAAGTACTCCAGAGCGGGCTTGCCTGCTGCGGTGATCACTGCATCTGCATCTTCTACGCCGTACTGGGTACGATAGATTGCTTCTACGTTACCTAACTGACCCATGAACATTGCGTAGCTGATCTTGCCATCGCCATTCAGATCAATAGCATCGAAGTTGTCTACTACATACTGACCAACCATCTTACCCTGCATATGACCTGCTTCGGGAGCATCGGTTCCAACGAATGCACACTTGTCATAGCTGCCTAATACCTTACCTTCATCCTCATCGGATTCTACCGCACGGTTGAAGAAGATAACGGGGATTCCTGCTGCGCTTGCCTTGTCAACGATGGCCTGGGAAGCGTCTACGGAACCGGATGTTACGATGTTGACGATCAGAAGGTTGGTACCCTGTGCAATAGCGGTATCGATCTGCTCGTTCTGGGTGGTCTGGTTACTGTTGCCGTCATAATTCTGGAACTTGATGCCTGCTTCGGTAAGCGCATTATCCAGTGCAGTACGCACGCTGGAGATGTATGTATCACTGTAGGTGTAATAGAATACTCCTACATTCAACTCTCCCTTTCCTCCGCCGCTCTTTCCGCACGCTACGAGGCTGAGCATCATAATGCCGACCAACAGTAGTGACATGAACTTTTTCATATAAAATACCTCCTTGTTTTGATGAAAATGTATGTGTTTCATCTCTTGATGAGGTAATTATATGGCATCTTGTACATAAAAGATATACAAAATCTTACGCATGGGGTTAAAAAATATACTATTCTGTACACATTTTGTTCATGTTCTGTACATAATTTGTAACTATTCAGAGCCGAAAAGCATTACATAATTTCGTCGAACGCTTGCATTCGTAAGAATTATGTAATGCTTATTCGGCGAAGTAACCACATGAGCAAAAGAATAGCTCTGAAAGAGCGGTTTTGCGAGTGGGGTTCTGAATAGTTACTTTCTCTCTTCAAAAGAGAACAATATCTTCTGGCTCTCCCGCTCGTACATGTTCTCTCTGGTCACAATAGTGGTGGCTGTGTCTATCACGCTGGGGCCGCCGGTCTGTCCGTTGATCAGGTTCGCTGCCGTCTCCACTCCCAGATACCCCATGGCATAGGGGTTCTGCACGATCAGGGCATCCACCTCCCCGGTCTCCAACATTCCCACAGAGACCACATTGGAGTCAAACGCCACCACCTGCGTCCTGTCTCCCCGGTCCAGATCCCGGATGGCCCAGCCCACACCGAGGCTGGTCCATTCGTTAAAGGTCACCACCACATTGATCCTGGAATCCGACAAAAGCATCTCTTTTGCTCCCGCTCTGGCATCCTCCGTGGTGGAAAGGACATTGATGGTGGTAATATCCTTTACTCTCGGGTCCTGCTCCACCGTCTGCCGGAATCCCAGTTCCCGTTGCTGCCCGTTGGCGGAATTCACATCATAATTCACGATACCGATATACAGTTCGTCTTCTCCCACCGCCAGAGCTGCTTCCGCCGCCTTCACACCGGCCTGCAGGTTATTGGTCCCAATGCGGCAGCTTACCATACTGCTGTTGACATCACTGTCAATGACAACGATCTTAATTCCTCTCTGGGCTGCCTGACCGATGATCTCCGCATTGGCATTGTAATCCACCGCAGAGAAAACGATCACATCCACTCCGTCCTCCATGGCCTGCCGCACCATCTCATTCTGGGTCACATAATCTTCTTCCGATTCCGGGCCGTTAAACGTAACATTCAGATTGTATTCCGTAGCCGCCGCCCGGGCACCCGCAAAGACACTTTTAAAAAAGGCGCTCTCCGTGGACTTCACGATCATAGCCACCTGGGTTTTCCCTGTCTCAGCTTCTTTTCCGCAGCCACTCATGCTCATAAGAAGCAGGACACCCGCAGCCAGCAGGGACAGTATTTTTTTTATTTTCTGTTTTCTCATACTTTCTCCCATCCTGCCGCTGCATTTTCTTCCACCTTTGGCATCCGTATGATCACAGTAGTGCCTTCATCCAGTTCGCTTTCTATGGAAAGACCGTACTCTTTTCCGAAATAAATCTTAATCCTGTCGTTGACGTTCTTGATGCCGATGCCAGAATTATCTCCCGGCTCCTTATGAAGGATCGACCGACACTGTTCCTCTGACATACCGACACCGTTATCCTCCACCCGGAAGACCACATCTTCCCCTTCGCTGTAGATGCGGATCAGAATCCGCCCTTCATCCACCATGCGGTCCAGTCCGTGATAGATGGCATTTTCGATAATGGGCTGCAGGGTGATCTTGTTACAGTAATATTGCAGACAGTCCTCTTCCACCTGAAACTCATAGGAAAACTGATTCTTATAGCGGAAATTCTGGATCTTTAAATAGCTTCTGGCATGCTCTACTTCTTTTTCAATGGTGATCAATTCGTGCCCCTTGCTGATACTGATACGAAACAGTTTCGCCAGAGCATTGACCATCTCCACGGCATCCTGACACCTTTCTTCCTCGCAGAGCCACCCGATGGCATCCAACGTATTATATAAGAAGTGGGGATTGATCTGGGCCTGCAGAGCCTTTAACTCCGTTTTGCGCAGGGAAATCTCTTCCTGACGTACCTGCTTCATCAGTTTCTGGATCTTTCTTACCATGTGCTCGTAGGACTGTGACAGTGCCTCGATCTCCGTGGTGCCTTCCACAGGCTGATAAACATATCCCGCAGCATCCTTTTCGAACTCTTCCATAGCCCGGATCAGACGCTGCACCGGATTGGTCACCAGTCTGGATACCAGAACACTGACCACCATGGTCGTCAGCAGAATGATTGTCAGCATGACACAGATGTTTCCCACCAGTTCCATCTCTTTGGCCGTCACCAGTTCACTGATATAGCTGACACCCACCACCTTCCAGTTACAGTTATCCAGCGCCCGGACACTACAGATCAGTTCTTCGGTCTCAAAGGAACCGTTGTGGCTCAGATCCAGTCCCTCCGTGGCTTCCGTCTTAAGACCCGAATACAGCAGCTGCTGTTGGGGATGATAGATGATCTCTCCGTTACTGTCTGTGATAAAGCAGTAGCCATGCTGTCCGATTCCCACATCGTCCACATAATCCGATATTTTGGAGAAACGGATATCAATGACTACCCGCAGCTTCTGTCCGTCTGCTCCGGGAATCTCCTGTAAGACCGATACCACCCAGGGATAATAGTCCTGCAACATAGATTCCACATGGGGTTCCGACAGATAGAGTACCCCGGGGCTGTAGGAATCCAGTTCGATATAAGACAGATCCTTCAGATAATGTCCCTTCAGAGTATGAGTTCCCGTATGGGAATCCACCAGCTTCCCCGGCTCATCATAGATATAGACCGCCACCAGATCCGACCGGACACTGCAAAGAGTCTCCAGTGTCTGCCCGGTACTTCCGCCGCTCTTTGTCAGATCCTTCTCGATCAGACTCATGATCTCCTGCATATCTCCGATGTAGTTAGAAATGGTATTGGAAGCCTGAGTCACCGCCTGTTCACTGCTGGTATGTGCCGCCTGTTTCATACTTCCGACATAAAGAGAAAAAAAGTAAAAAGTGGACCACAGCAAAAACAGGGTAACCAGTCCCACCACTAATGTCGTAATGATAAAAGAAAGGGACGTTTTTTGCTTCTTCATATCTTATTCTTTCTCCTGTCGCATGGCATTGGGAGATACCCCGCAATACTTTTTAAAGCAGTAGCTGAAATAATGCTGATCGCTGTAACCGCAGCGCTCCGCAATCTCCCGCATCTTCATGGAACTGCCCAGTACCAGTTCCCTTGCCGTTTCGATCCTCTTTTTCGTCAACAGATCCACGAAGCTTGACCCGGTCTCCTTTTTGATCAGGGCACTCAGGTAATTGGGGCTCACATGAATGCTGTTGCTGACGCCCACCAGAGACAGGGACGGATCCCCATACTCCTTGTCGATGATCTGCATGGCCTTTTCACACAGGATCTGGCTGCTCTTTTTCTTGCCCGCATTGACCAGTTCCCATACTTCCAGGCAAAGTGCCGTGAAACGATCCCTGGATTCCCGTATCGGACCTTCCAGCATGGCAAAACGCTGGAACAGGGCGGAATCTTCTGTCACCGTATAGGCAATGCGGATCAGCGCCGAGGACATCCGGAAGATCAGGAATTTGCATTTCAGGGCAGCATCCTGCTGCACCTCCAGTTTGCCAAATGCATCCTTCAGATAGTTTTCCAGTTCCTCTCGGGAACCACCACGGATCAGATTCTCCATCTGAGTAACACATTCCGCCGCCAGCTCCATGTCCATGGTGTTATCCCGCTCTTCATCGGCAATATAATGGATGTTGCTCTCTCCCGGAGTGCAATATCCCAATGCACTCATAGCTCCTCTGTAGGCCTCGTGGCATTCTCCCAGATGTTCTCTGATACGGCTGACACCGATATGACAATGCATTTTCAGAATGCGTTCCGTACTCTGTACCATCTCTCCCACGGCAATATGCAGATACCGGTCGAAGGTCGACGTGGTGGCCGCCAGCACTGCAATGATCCTGCCGTCCATGGCAAAAGAATAATGCTTCATATATTTTTGCAGTATCATATCCACGGAATGTACCAGTTCCGGTCTCGTACGGTTCTTCCCGTTGGTATCCTCCACCGTGATGGCCAGCACCACATACTGAAAGGCATTATTACGATCCTTCAAAAAGCCGTTGCCAACCGCCTGTTCCTGTAAAAGTTCCTCCCGGTCCTGCCCCTCAAAGCTGGCATAATCATCTAGCAAAAGGGGCAGAAAAAACTGTTGCAGATCCGGATTATCATGTTTTCTGGCATCAAATTCCGCAAAGATTCCGTCGATCTTAAGCTTGATCTTCTTCAGTTCTTCCGTCAGATCCACCATAGTGATAGGTTTCAACATATAACTGATGATATTGTACTGGATGGCCTGCTGGGCATAAGAAAATTCATCGAAGCCGCTTAAGAAGGCGATCTGTGTGGTAGGACGTACCTCTCTGACCTGTCTTGCCAGCTCGATTCCGGAGACAAAAGGCATCCGGATATCCGTAAGCAGCAGATCCGGTTCCATCCTCTCCACCAGTTCCAAAGCTTCGATGCCGTTCTCCGCTTCCCCCACGACTTGAAATCCGATGCTCCCCCAGTCGATCTTCCTTATGATTGCTCTGCGTAATTCCTCTTCGTCATCTGCCACTACGATTGTATACATCGCTGTCCCTCTCTGGTATGTATTATTTTAAGGTAAGTATCTTCCCGGAAAACGCAATGGGAAGGGATATTTTTCTGGTACTGTTTTCGCCTGCAAACAGAATCTGGGCAATGCCGTCAGCCGATACGGACGCAATCCTGCCGGTTCCGTATTTCTGATGCTGTACTTCCCGTCCGGACTCACAGGCTGCGATGCAGGCCTCCACTTCCCGTGGCGGCAGCTTCTGCACCTTTTTGTCCGGTGTCTTTAGCAGCGAGCCTCTGATCCCGACAGCCGTACCGGTCTTTCTTACAGCGTTTAACGGCTTCGTTTTCTCAAACACTTCTCCTGAAAAAGCAGAGGTCAGATTCGGTCCAAAGGTAAATACATACAGCTGTTCCTTCGCTCTCGTCATTCCCACATAATAAAGCCTTCTCTCTTCCTCATAGGCATTTGCCTCCGGGGAATCCGATACACAGCCCCTCCCCGGAATCTGGGAAGGGATCACTCCCGCCAGCATATCCGCCAGATACACTCTTGTGTATTCCAGTCCCTTGCTGGAATGGATCGTGGACAGGATAAACTTACTCTTCGGATCCCCGCAGCCCTCTCGCATCATCTCCTGCAGCTTCTGTAATCTTGCAGGGAAATCAAACAGGCTGTTCTCCTGATCTCCCAGGGCCTTTAATATCTCCGCCTTGCCACTGTCCAACCCGTGGGTATCCATGAATTCCTGATATCCCATATAATTCAGGATCCGGTAGATAGCTTTTCCTGCTGACTCATACCGCATATTGTCCAGATGGGTAGCCAGTGCCTTGCACTGTTTTCTGGTGTAAACGGATACCTCATCCATTTCCGCCACCGTATCCAACAGTGTCAGTCGTCTGGTATTGGCATCCACCGCCTCCATGGCCGCCTTTTTGCTGATACCGGCTCCCATTTTGTAATAGATCCGAAGAAATGCCTCCCCATCCCATGGATCCAGAGACAACTGAATAAAATCACAGATATCGTTGACCACCGGATGGGAAAAGAAGGTCATATCCGAATTTTTCACCCGGTAGGACAATCCTTTACGTTCCAACAGATCAATGATGGGAAGTGCACTTTCGTTATTCCGGTATAATACTGCCGTCTCCTGTTCACAGTCCTGGGCTACTTTCAGCAGATAATTGTACTGTCCCTGTCTGGATACTGCCTTGATCTCTGTAACGCAGCCACCACCTTCTCTGGCCGCGGTCATCTTCTTCGGATGTCTGTTTTTATTCTTCTGGATCAGAGTATCCGCCGCCCGGACGATCTCCTGCCTGCTGCGGTAATTGGTCTCCATGAGAAGGATCCCTGCTCCCGGGTGTCTGTCCTCAAAGGAGACAAGTGCCTGCGGGTAAGCTGCCCGGAAGCCGTAGATACTCTGGTCTTCATCTCCCACCATAAACAGATTCCGGCTCTGCGCCGCCAGCAGGTCGATCATATCATGCTGTATTTTCGAAGTATCCTGCGCTTCATCCACACAGAAATACCGATACTGCTCCCTGAAATGTGCAAGTACCTCAGGATACTGTTCCAGAATTCTGAGGGCGTAGATCATCTGATCATCGTAATCGATCATCTGCATCTGCCTGAGTTTCGCATTATAAGTACGGAATATCTCCGGGAATTTCTCCACATCCGTGTCCATATCCCGGATTTTCTCCGGTGTCAGACGCATATTTTTCGCATAGGTGATATCCAGCTGGGTCTCTTTGATATCATTTTCCGTGGCGTATTTCCCCGTTACTTCCAGAAAAGACTGTTTGACGGCCGCCGAGGCTTCCTTGTCTGCCACCTGAAAAGGCGTTTTCCCGGTACGGTAGGCAAAATATTGCAGTACCTTCTGGGAGATGCCGTTGATGGTGCGAAACTCCAGCCGCTCTGCATCCGCTTCTCCAAACATCCCCGCAAACCGCCTGCGCATATCATTCGTTGCCGCCACCGTATAGGTCACTGTCAGGATCGACTCCGGTGTTATTCCCAGGCAATAGATCATATAGCCCAGTCTGCTGACCAGTACGGTGGTCTTACCGCTTCCTGGAACCGCAAGAAGCAGTACCGGACCTTCCGTGGCCTGTACCGCCTGCATCTGCTGTTCGTTTAACTGTATGTGATAGTTCCGTACAAATTCCGTAAAATTCAATTCATTGTCCCACTTTCCGCCTCTGGCGTTTTTCTGCCTTCCTTTGTCGCTATCGGCTCACCGTCCAGTACTGCATCCAGAAGGATACCATTCTCATCGTAAGACAGTTTTAAGGAGAAAAAGGGGCGGTTCTCACGAAGCAGCCGGAAAAAGATCTTGTCCCCTTCCCAGAGATCCAGTTCCTCCACCTTATTGATCTCCACCCATTCCAGCGTTCCTTCGTCACACTCCCTCGGTTCCCCCGTAAATCCATCCGCCGTATACAGGCACATATACTCACAGACGTCCCGGTATAAAAAGGTGATGATTCCCCGGAACCGGTAGGCCGTCAGAGTATACCCTGTCTCTTCCTTTACTTCCCGGAGCACACAGTCCTCCGGGCTTTCGTCCGCCTCGAAATGACCACCCACGCCGATCCATTTGTCTTTGTTAATGTCATTTTCCTTCTTCACCCGGTGAAGCATCAGATATTTTCCGTCCTGCTCGATATAGCAGAGCGTTGTCAGATTTCTGAGCTGCTGTATACTCATTTTCTTTCTCCTCTATATCCCTATCCTCTGAAAAATCTGCCCAAAATTATTATTTCTTACAATGTTCCGCAATGGCTGCGATCGCTTTCTCCATCTGGAACGGTTCCGCCAGATGTGCATTCATTCCGGCGGTCAGACATTTCTTCGCATCTTCTTCATACGTCAGCGCATTTTCCCTATTCCTCACATTACAAATCCATTTTTGCATTTGAATGCATACTTAATTTATTTTACCATATTGACTGCCGGACGGCAACCTTATTGCTCCAGCATATTCTCAATAAAAATCCCATATCCTCTGGTACTGTCCTGCACGAGAACATGGGTGACGGCCCCTACGAATTTACCGTTCTGGATGATAGGTGCACCGCTCATTCCCTGGACGATTCCTCCGGTCAGGGCGATCAGGTCAGAATCTGTGACTTTCAGTTCGATTCCCCGGTTCACGTTGTCATGATCGAGATGAATGTCGGTGATCTCGATATCATAGTATCTGGTGGTGCCGTCTACGGTACACAAAATCTGCGCCGGTCCCTTTCGGATCTCCTGTTTTAATCCAATGGGCATCGCCTCTTCCGTTCCCAGTGCCAGTGCTTTGTCATTGCACTTGCCGAAGATTCCCCGGACACTGTTGCTGGTAATATCCCCCAGAATCCTGTCATCAGAATAGACGATCATTCCCGTCATTTCCCCCGGATGACCGGCCGTTCCCTTCTGAATGGAGATGATCTCCGTCTGGTACAGGGTTCCGTCATTCATTTCCATCAGGTTGCTGGTGTCCACATCATTGATTCCATGCCCCAGTGCTCCGAAATTTCCCTGACTGTCAATGTAGGTCATGGTTCCCACACCCTGGGCATTGTCCCTGACCCAGACACCGATCTTATATTTTTTCGTCTGATCCTGTACCGGATCGATTTTAACATCAAAATATTCTTCGCCCCGCCGGATCGTCAAAATCGCTGCTTCTCCATTACCGTTTTCGATCCGGGTGATCAGATCATCCTTGTCCGCCACTTCCGTGCCGTTCAGTTTCACCACATAATCGCCGCTTTTCAAAATATGTTCCGCCGGAGCCACCTTCTCCCCGTTGACAGAACGGAACTCTCCGGTACCTATGACCATTACCCCTTCGGTCTTGACATAGATTCCGATGGGAACACCTACCGGGATCAGCTGCTGATCCTCGATCACCCGGATCCCCACCTGCTTAAAAGGCAGGATCCCGAACAGCTTCACCTGCATCTCAAGGCTGTCCGTCATTCCGGTCTTCATAGTCACCGGCTGACTCAGATCCAGTGTCACGGCACCTTGGGGAATATTACTGGTTCCCTGTTCACTGACACTTAAAATCTCACCTTTTGCGGGAATATCCAGTGCCAGTGATTCCTCCGATTCCGCCCGCATATAAATAACAGAGGGAATACTGCTGTCCACCAGATAATAGCTGTAGCCAAAGAGTCCCATACCGGCCAGGATAAGGGCAGCACAAAGGCAGGCCCGGTAAATCCGCAGTCTGCGCACCTTCTGTTTCCAGAGCTGCAAAATGATGACTGCATCTTCTCCTGCCTGCCTTTTTACTTTTTCCGTTTCCGTAATCCATAGCTTCATACACATTCCCCCACTGAACTTCTGCCATTGCTGTATAGGGTATAGTGTACGTCACATTCCTATTTTTAATCTGTGATCACCGGGATTTGCGGTTTACAGTTTTCTCCAGTTTAACCACAAATGACCACATTCCCACTGCTTTTATATTCCTCCGGGCAGTCGTCCGTCAGAATCGTTCCGCTCTGAAACGCCCCGAAGGTCACAGAGCTGACATTTCCGAACTTAGAATGATCTGCCAGAATAAAACATTCTCTGCATTGTCCCATGGCAGTCTTTTTCACCATGGCCTCATTCATATCCGGTGTGGTCAGGCCACTCTGCCTGCTGATCCCGTTGGTTCCAAAAAAGCCTTTGGTAAAATGATAGCTCTGTAAATTCATCAGTGCCTGATTGCCTACCACAGCCTCCGTGGAGCCCTTCAATTCTCCGCCGACCAGATACACGCGGAATCCCGCTGCTGCCAGCGTCTTGGCGTGAGCTACTGCATTGGTCACAAAGGTGGCACTTTTCTCCGTCAGAAAAGAAAGCATGCATGCCGTGGTGGTTCCGGCATCCAGATAGACGAAATCCTCCGGCTGGATCAGTGCTGCCGCCTTGGCAGCCACCAGCTGTTTGGCTTCCACATTGACTTCTGCCTTCTGTTCCACCGTGGGTTCATGTGTTATCACCGTCCGGTCACATGCCACAGCACCTCCAAAGACCTTTACCAGCTTCCCGGCATTATGCAATGCTGTGATGTCCCGGCGTACCGTGGATTCCGACGTATTTAACAGATCTTTTACCTCGGCCACCGTAATGCTGTTTTTTTCTTCCAATAATTTCAGAATGATCTCATAACGTTGTTCTGTCAGCATAAATTGTTATTTTCTCTTTCCTTTGTCACATCTGTCTCCAGTATGATCTTACGCACGGGAAGAATACTTCCGGGAGACATGGATAATTCATCCACACCCATTGCAAGGAAACGTCTGGTCAGTGTCTGGTCTGCTCCCAGTTCTCCACAGATGCCCGCCCAGATACCTGCCTTGTGGGCATTCTCCACGACCATCTGTATCATGCGAAGCACTGCTGGATGGTGCGGATCGTAAAATGCATCCAGCTTCGGATTCTGCCTGTCGATGGCCAGTGTATACTGGGTCAGATCATTGGTGCCGATACTGAAGAAATCTACTTCCTTCGCCAGCTCTGCGCTCATCATGACGGCAGCCGGTGTCTCGATCATAATACCCTGCTTCGGTTCTCCGAAAGCCACACCCTGTTCTGTCAGTTCCTGCTTTACCTCTGCCACGATTTCCTTGATCTGATGTACTTCCTCCACACTTATAATCATAGGATACATAATGGAGATATTACCAAATGCGCTGGCACGGAACAATGCACGGAGCTGTGTCTTGAAGATCTCCGGTCTGGTCAGACAGATACGGATGGCACGGCATCCCATGGCCGGATTTTCCTCCGGTTCCATTTCGAAGTAATCGCACTTCTTGTCTGCACCGATGTCCAGTGTACGGATGATCACAGGCTTTCCCGCCATGGTCTCCGCCACAGTGCGGTAGATCTGAAACTGTTCTTCCTCGGTAGGGAAGGTTTCTCTCTCCAGATATAAAAACTCACTGCGGAACAGGCCGATGCCGCCGGCATCGTTCCGCAATACGGCCGCCAGATCCTTGCTGTTACCTATATTAGCATAGAGCATGATCTTCTTACCGTCAATAGTGATATTTTCACGTCCCTTTAAGGTCTGGAGCAGTTCTTTCTTCTCCTGCTCCTCCTGCTTTAGCTGCTGCATTTTCGACAGAGTATCTTCATCGGGATCCACATAGATGCAGCCGTTTCGTCCGTCCACGATACCAAGTTTTCCGTCTATGGCATCGGTCAGAGGGATATCGGTGCCGATCAGTGCCGGAATACTCATGGTGCGGGCCAGGATCGCCGTATGGGAATTCACAGATCCATGTACCGTTACAAAGGATAATACCAGATCCTTGTTCAACTGTACCGTCTCGGAGGGTGCCAGGTCGTCTGCCACAATGATCACGGGTTCTTCCGATGCCGCCATGCCTGCCGTTCTGCCACCCAGCACGCTTAATACGCGCTCGGAAATGTCTTTGACATCCGCAGATCTGGCTCTCATGTAGTCATCCTCCATAGAGGCAAACATCTGTGCAAAATTGTCTCCGGTGGAAGCCACCGCATACTCTGCATTCACCTGCTGCATATGAATGATGTTCTCAATGGACTCATTGTAATCATCATCCTCCAGCATCATCTGATGAATCTCGAAAATAGCTGCATTGGCTTCTCCCACTTCTTTCAAGGCTTTCTGGTACAGATTCTGCAGCTGCTCCATGGCGGTTTGTCTGGCCTGTCTGTAACGGGCGATCTCCCGGTCGGGATTCTCGATCTTCACACGCTTTACCTGCTGCTCATCCTTCTTATGAACACTGATCCTGCCAATGGCAATTCCGCCGAATACACTTTTTCCCTGGTAGACTTCCATGACTTTTCTCCTCTCCTGACGATAATATTATGATTACTTAGAGGTTTGCTTTCACAAATTCCGTAACAGCTGCATAAGCTGCTTCCTCATCCTCACCGTCGAAGGTCAGGGTGATCTCGTTGCCGGCCTTAACAGCCAGACCCATGATGCCGAAGATTCTCTTGCAGTCTCCGGTCTTGCCGTCCTTGGTCAGAGTGATGGCACTCTGGAATTCCTTTGTTGCCTTTACCAGTTCTCCTGCGGGGCGGGCATGGATACCTTCGGGATCTGTGATAACATATTTAAATTCTTTCATTTTCTTATCTCCTTTTCTGATTTTTTATATTACGGTAACTATTCAGCACCCACATTCGTAAAACCGCTCTTTCAGAGCTTTCCTTTTGCTCATGTGGTTACTTTTTTCTTCAATACACCCAACAGCAGTGCGGACACTACCGTACCTGCCACCAGTGCCACCAGATACATCACTGCGTTACCTACTACAGGGAATACGAAAATTCCGCCGTGAGGTGCCATCAGTGTGCAGTGGAATGCCATGGACAGGGCGCCTGCCAGTGCCGAACCGATGATGCAGGAAGGAAGCACATGCAGAGGATCGGATGCTGCAAAAGGAATCGCACCTTCGGTGATGAACGCCAGGCCCATGATGAAGTTGGTGGGACCTGCGTCTCTCTCTTCCTTGGTGAATTTATTCTTGAATAACAGGGTTGCCAGTGCAATGGCACAGGGAGGAGTCATACCTCCGATCATAACAGCTGCCATGATATCGTAGTTGCCTGCGGTAATTGCTGCGGTTCCGAATACATAAGCTGCCTTGTTGAAGGGGCCACCCATATCGATAGCCATCATGCCGCCCAGGATCAGTCCCAGTACGATCCGGCTGGAATCACCCATACCACTCAGGAAATTATTCAGTCCTGTATTGATGCCACCCATGATCGGTTCTACCACGAAATTCATTGCCAGTCCCATGATCAGGATACCCACTACCGGGTAGATCAGTACCGGTGCCAGCTTTTCAATGGCATCGGGAAGCCTATCGCAGATCTTGCGAAGTCCCAGGATCAGATAGCCTGCCAGGAAACCTGCTGCCAGTGCACCCAGGAATCCGGACTTTCCGTTGGCTGCCATCATGCCACCTACAAAGCCAAGTGCCAGTGCCGGTCTGTCACCGATTGCCATACCGATGAAGCCCGCCAGTACCGGAAGCATCAGTCCGAATGCCACGCCGCCGATATTCTTGAACATTGCCGCTACCGGAGTGATCGTACCGAAATTGCCTCTCTGATCTGCCGGAAGTGCATTGATGTCAATGCTTAGGCCATCGATCAGGAAGGCAATGGCGATCAGGATACCACCGCCGACTACGAAAGGAAGCATATGGGATACGCCGTTCATCAGCTGGGTATAGATCTTATGAGCTGCGCTTTCCTTACCGGTTACGGCTGCCTTTGCCTCTCCGTTCTCACCGTGGAAGACTTCCACATTACCGTTTACTGCCTGTTCTACCAGCTGTTCTGCCTTGCCGATACCGTCGGATACCTGACAGCTGATGACTTTCTTGCCGTTAAAGCGGTCCATGGGTACTTTGGCATCAGCCGCCACGATGATGCAGTCCGCCGCTTCAATCTCTTCTGCAGTCAGTACATTTTTTGCGCCTGCGGAGCCTCTGGTCTCGATCTTGATCTGGCATCCTGCTGCTTTTGCTGCCTTTTCCAGAGCTTCCGCTGCCATATAGGTATGAGCGATTCCGGTAGGACAGGAGGTCACTGCCAGAAGCTTAACGCCCTTATTCTCTTCGGTGGTAATACCGGTATCACTTAATCTGTCATCAATGCTCTTGGCACTTTCATCTGCTGCATCAATGATCTGTAAAAACTCATCTACGCTTTTTGCGTTTCTCAGGGAAGTGGTAAAATTTTCATCCATCAGCATCACGGACAGTTTGCTCAGCACATCCAGATGTACATTATCCTTTGTATTCGGTGCTGCGATCAGGAACAGCAGTGTCACCGGTTCCCCGTCCAGAGATTCATACTCCACACCGTTTTTGATCACCATGGCTGCCAGTCCGGGGGCCTTTACCGCATCACATTTTCCGTGAGGGATCGCAATGCCCTCTCCGATTCCCGTGGTACTCTCTTCCTCTCTTGCATAGACCTGTTCACGATACTTCTCCACATCAGACAGCTTTCCGCTTTTTGCCATCAGTTCCACTGCCAGATCCAATGTTTCCTTTTTGTCAGCCGGTGCCGCATTCAGGGAAATACTATTTTTGTCCAAAAGATCTGTAATTCTCATGTTGTGACCCATCCTCTCTTTTTATATTTATCATTGTTATTGTTCTACCTGCTGTAATACCTGCAAGACTTCTTCTCCGGTGGCCAGATTCTCGGAAAATGCACTGGCGCTTCCTGCAGCAATTCCCATATGGAACGCATGTACATAATCTTTCTTTTCCATCCATCCGGTCAGGAAACCTGCCACCATGGAATCACCTGCACCTACACCGTTCACCAGTGTTCCCTTCGGTGCCGGAGCTTCCATGCCCTGTCCGTCCGCTGCGATCAACACCGCACCTTCCCCTGCCATGGAAATCAGTACATTCTGTGCTCCCATCTCCTGCAGTTTCCTGCCGTATGGAACCACCTCTTCCCTTGTGGAGAGCTTCACACCGAAGATATCCCCCAATTCATGGTTGTTGGGTTTTACCAGAAAAGGATGATACGGCAATACCTTTACCAGCAGGTCTCTGGTGGCATCCACTACGGTGAGAACACCTCTTCCCTGAATTCTCTCCAGAATTCTCTGATAAATGTCATCCGGCATGGTATAAGGAATACTTCCTGCCAATACCAGGACATCTCCGTCTCCCAGTCTGTCAATCTTTTCCATCAGCTGTTCCAAAGCTTTTGCATCAATATCCGGGCCACAGCCATTGATCTCTGTTCCGTCAATACTTTTCAACTTCAGATTGATTCTGGTCATTCCGTGATCGATTTTGATGAAATCAGCACTTACGCCAAACTCGTTCAATCTTCGGATCAGTTCCTCTCCGGTGAATCCCGCCGCATATCCCAGGGCTGTGGAATCCAGTCCCAGATTCTTCAGTACGATAGATACATTGATTCCCTTTCCTCCCGGAAGAATCAGCTCTGATGAGGTTCTGTTCGTCATCCCCAGCTGAAAGTCATCCACGGACACGATGTAATCCAGTGACGGATTGAAGGTCACGGTACAAATCATTTCTATCCCTCCTGTCTGTCATCTTTCTTGTTCTTATGATGTTATTATATCTTCATATTCAGTCAAATTCAATCAATTTAATTCACAAATATGGTGCTTTATTTTGGTTGAATTTGCACAAAATAAAAGGATGAAGTATTTCTTCATCCTTTTTCAATGTTTCTTTCACTATAGCATTTCCCTTATCTGGCTTCTTTAAACCCGTTTGCCTGTTCTTTCATTTCCTTTGCATTGGAAAGCGCCGCTTCCGTCAGTGCATCACTGCCTAACAGTCTTGCCAGCTCCGCCAGGCTTTCCTCTTCTGCCACCTTGTGAATGTCCGTAATGGTCATATCATCGGTACTGCTCTTTTCAATAATGAAATGCACATCCGCCATGGCTGCGATCTGAGGCAGATGAGTGATACAGATGACCTGATGGGCTCCTGCCAGAATACTCAGCTGCTCCGCTACTTTCCATGCGGTTCTGCCGCTGATACCGGTATCGATCTCATCAAAGATCAATGTATCAATGGCATCTTTCCCTGCCAGTACCGTTTTGATCGCCAGCATCACCCGGGACAGTTCACCGCCACTGGCCACCTGGTTCAAAGGTTTCAGACTTTCTCCGGGATTGGTGGAAATCAGGAATTCCACATCATCATAGCCTTTTGCTGTAATGGCCTGACCGGGTCTGACTCCGATGTCAAATTCCACCGTCAGGAAATTGAGACCTATCAGCGCATCTTTCAATTTCTGCGTCAGTACCGCTGCGTTTTTTCTGCGGATCTCAGACAGTTCTTCACAGGCTTTCTTCAGTAACGCCTGCTTTTCCTCCCACTCGGCGTTCAATTTCTGCATATAGGCATCATAATCCGCTAGTTTTTCCAGATAAGCTTCTTTTTCCTCTTTGTACCGCAGGATCTCTTCGATCGTGTTGCCGTATTTTCCCTTGAGGTGATTGATGGTATTCAGACGATCCTCTGTACTGCGAAAATCCTCTTCATCAAATTCCAGATCCGACATATATTCGGAGACATCATGATTGTAATCTGACAAAAGACTTTCCACCTCTGCCAGCTGTTCCTCCATCTGTTCCAGTGCAGGATCATACATGGTCACACTACGCAATGCCCGCAGTGCCCTGCTCAAAGAATTCCCGGCACCGTCTTCCGCATCATTGCCACTGAGTTGATAGCTCTCCGCCAGGCTTTCCGCAATTTTTCGGCTGTTGGACATTTTGCGGTACGCCTGTTCCAGTTCCTCATCTTCTCCGGGCTGCAGGGAAGCATCCGCGATCTCCTTTTGTTCAAATTCCGCCAGAGACTGTTCTCTGCTTCTGGAGGTATCATCCAGAGTTTCCTCTGTGATCTTTTTCTCCAGGGCAGTACATTCATGATAAAGTGCAGCCACCCGCCCTGCGCATTCTGCAAATTCCGCTCCCGCATAGGCATCCAGGATCTCCATATGTTTTTTCTTGTTTAGCAGAGACTGGTGCTCATGTTGTCCGTGAATATCGATCAGCAGCTCCGAAAGTTCCTTCACCTGCTTTGCCGTCACGGTCTCTCCATTGATACGGCAGATGCTTTTCCCGGAGGAAAGTTTTCGGCTCAGGATCACGGTTCCGTCTTCCGAAGGTTCCAGATCCATGCTCTTTAATTTTTCCGCCAGCCTTTCTTCCTCGCAGTCGAAGACCAGTTCCACCAGACCGTTCTCTTCTCCCCGTCTGAGCATGTCTTTCTCGAACTTTCCTCCCAGTGCCAGATTCACTGATCCAATGAGTAATGATTTACCGGCACCGGTCTCACCGGTCAGTATATTCAGTCCTTCTCCGAACTCTACCTCTGTCTCCCGGATAAGAGCCAGATTTTTCACGCGTAAACTACGAAGCATGTATTTCCCCCTGTCTTACCTTTCTATCATCAGATGGATCTTGTCCATAAGGATCTGGGTATCTTCCACGGTCCGCACTGCCACCATGATCGTATCATCTCCGGCGATACATCCCACCACTTCGGAGAATTTCAGGGCATCCAGTGCCGCCGCCACTGCCATGGCCATGCCGGATACGGTCTTGATCACCAGAATATTCTGTGCCATATCCATGGAGATAAAACCGTCTCTGAGGACGCGGATGTATTTATCTCCCATATGACTGTCATCCTGTTTTAAAATGACGTATTTCTGTTTGCCGCCACCGGTGGGTACTTTGGACAGCTTCAGTTCTCTGATATCTCTGGATACGGTAGCCTGTGTCACAGCAAAACCGGCTTCCTTCAGATAGCCCGCCAGTTCCTCCTGGGTCTCCACATCTCTTTTTTCTATAATCTCCACGATCTTGCGATGTCTTGTTTTCTTCATCTTGACCTCATGCCTTTCTCACAACAATTCGTCAGGAATCTCTCATTTTCCGATGCAATACATCCAGGAAGCTTACCTGATTCAGCTGAATAAACTCGGTGATCTTCTCCGACTGCACAATACGGATCCGGTCTCCGGTACACATGGTCACTTTGTGGCTGCCGTCATAATTGGCTTCCACGGTCTGGCTTTTGCCCTCTCTGCCACCGGGAATCTCTATAACGATCTCATCTTCCGGGGACAGGATAATGCTTCTCTGGTTCAGGCTGTGGGGGCAGATCGGTGTCAGGGTGATCAGTTTCGCCTTGGGCTCCACCAGCGGCCCGCCCGCCGACAGATTATATCCCGTGGATCCTGTCGGTGTAGTCACGATCATTCCATCTGCCTTGTAATGATTCAGAAGCTGTCCGTTGACATAGATGTTGAATTCTATGATCTGCAGGGATCCGCTTCGGGAAATGACGATGTCATTCAAAGCCCAGCCTTCCGACACGGTTCCATCCGCACAGCAGACTTTACCGTTTAACATCATTCTGCGTTCTTTCTTAAAGTCATCCCGGATCAGGCGGTCCAGGGATTCCTCTAATCCAGACAGTTCGATCTCCGTCATATAACCTACGGTTCCCAGATTCACTCCGATGATGGGGACAAGGATCTTCTTCGTCTCTCTGGCTGCCTGCAGCACCGTGCCGTCGCCGCCCAATACGATCATGCAGTCCACATCTAACGGAATGTCCGTTGCTTCCTCTTCCGCCACGGAATCCGCTTCTTCCTTCCAGTCGGATTCCTTGACCTTTAATTTCACCGTACAGCCTTTGGTTTCCAGATAATTCTGGATTCGTTTCGTGGTCGCAAGCTTCTGATCCTTATGCTTGTTGGTATATATCAGAAAATGCTTCATAGCTTCGCACTCCTTGTCTGTTACAGGGTATGAGAGTTGTCTACGATACCTTTGATTACGGCATCCCATTCAGGGGTATAGGACAGTCCGGTCTTTTCCTCTATAATAGTCTGTAAGGCGCTCTCCGCTTCATGCTCGGTCAGCGCCAGCTTTTCTTCGGAGATCTCCTCCGGCTTACGGATATGCAGCAGATATTCGATATTGCCCTCCGGTCCCTTGATGGGGGAATATTCCAGATGCAGTACTTCGAAACCGATGCTGTCCGCATAATCGATGATCTTGCGGATCACTTCCTCGTGGATCTGAGGCTCTCTCACCACACCGTTCTTGCCCACCTTGCCTCTGCCGGCCTCGAACTGGGGCTTGATCAGACACACCATCTGTCCGCCGGTCTTTAACAGATTTCTCGCCGGGATCAAAATCTTGGTCAGAGAAATAAAGGACACATCCACGCTGGCGAAATCCAGAGCATCCGGGATATCCTCCGGGGTCACATAACGGAAATTGGTCTGTTCCATGCATACCACCCGCTCATCATTCCGCAGTTTCCAGGCTAACTGCCCCTGTCCCACGTCCACGGAATACACCTTCGTGGCTCCGTTCTGGAGCATGCAGTCCGTGAAGCCTCCGGTAGATGCACCGATATCCATGCAGATCATGCCGTCCAGCAGAAATCCCCACTGTTCCATTGCCTTTTCCAGCTTCAGGCCTCCGCGGCTGACATATTTCATGGTATGATTTCTGACTTCCAGTTTGATCTTGCTGACATCAAATCCGGTGCCGGCCTTGTCTTCCTTCTGTCCGTTGACATAGACATTGCCGGACATTATGATGGCTTTTGCCTTTTCTCTGGAAGGAGCATACCCCTGCTCTACCAGAATCACATCCAGTCGTTCTTTCATCTTCGTCTCCTAATTATTTATAATCTTTCCAGAATTTTCTCCGTGATGCTTTCCGCATCCAATCCGATCTCCTTTTTCAAAAGCTCTACATTTCCATGTTCCACATAAGCATCGGGAATAGCTGCCATGACACATTTGATCCGTTTCTCGTGGTCATTCAGACAGTCCAACACCTTTTCTCCGAATCCTCCGCTTTGGACATTTTCTTCCATGGTCACGATCATCTCATGATCTTCACAGGCCGAAAGTACTGCCTCTTCGTCAATGGGCTTGATAAATCTGGCATTGATGATACTTGCCTTGTAACCCTTTTCATGCAGAAGCTTCTGGACTTCCTCCGCTGTCTTTACCATACTGCCTACGGCAAACAATGCGATACCGCCCTCTCTTGCGATCCACTCCGCCTTGCCCAGTTCAATGGGGGCACGGTGTTCGGCAAGTCCGGCATAAGCCGTTCCTCTGGGATATCGCACCGCAATGGGCGCATCCAGTGCCACGGCAAACTTCATCATATCTGATAATTCCCATTTGTTCTTCGGCGCACAGATATGCATATTGGGAATTCCCGACAGATAGGTATAATCAAAAATACCCTGATGGGTCTCACCGTCACTCCCCACCAGCCCTGCACGATCTATAGCAAACACTACCGGCAGATTCTGAATACACACATCATGCAGGATCTGATCGTAGGCTCTCTGTAAAAATGAAGAATACACCGCAACAATAGGCTTCATGCCTCCTGCTGCCAGTCCTGCTGCGAAGGTCACCGCATGTTCCTCCGCAATTCCCACATCAAAGAACCGGTCCGGGTACATATTCCGGAAGCGCTTTAAGCCGGTGCCGTCCGGCATGGCTGCCGTAATTGCCACTACCCGTTCGTCCCGCTGGCCCAGCTTGCACATAACGGTGGAAAACACATCCGTATAATTGGCCACGGTGCGGGGATGGGAAGGAATTCCCGTCTCGATGTCAAAAGGCTCTGCCCCGTGGAATCTGGCGGGATGTTTCTCCGCCGGTCCATAGCCCTTGCCCTTCTGGGTAATCACATGCACCAGCACAGCTCCCTTGACTCTCTTGGCTTCCTCAATGACCTTGATCAGGCCTTCGATATCATGTCCGTCTACCGGGCCTAAATAAGTCACTCCCATATCCTCAAAAAACATCCCGGGGATCACCAGCTGTTTGAAGCTGCTCTTGGCCCGGCGGATACTGTTGACAATACCGTCGCCACCGGGTTTTCTCTTGAGAGCGTTGTATATGCCCTCTTTCAGATCCAGATATCCGGTCGCCGTACGGATATTGTTCAGATATTTGGAAACACCGCCCACATTTTCGGAGATGGACATATTGTTGTCGTTTAATACCACAATAAAGTTCGTCTCCAGTTTGGCTGCATTGTTCAAGGCCTCGTAAGCCATGCCTCCTGTCAGAGAGCCGTCTCCGATCACGGATACAATGGTGGTCTTCTCCCCTTTGAGATCTCTTGCCTTCACCAGTCCCAGTCCTGCGGATATGGAGGTAGAACTGTGTCCGGTATCAAATGCATCATAATCACTTTCTTTTCTCTTGGGGAACCCACTCATGCCATGGAACTGGCGTAAGACATCGAAACCGTCCTTGCGGCCCGTTAATATTTTGTGGGTATAAGACTGATGACCTACATCCCAGATGATCTTGTCCTCCGGGAGATTCAGAGCAAGATGAAGTGCCATGGTCAGTTCCACCGCTCCCAGGTTCGAACCCAGATGCCCCCCGGTCACACTGATCTTTTCGATCAGGAACTGCCGAATCTCCTCCGCCAGTTCCCCATAGTCTGATTTATCTATTTTTTTGATATCGTTTGCTTTCTCGATCTTATCCAGTAACATTGGCTTTTCCTCTGCTATTTCGTTCTATGGACCAGGTGCAGCAACAGCTCCTTCAGGAATTCATGTTCTCCCGAAAAGCTGTCCAGAATCGCTACCGCTTCCCCGGTCAGCCGTTCCACTTCTCTGCCGGATTCTTCCAGTCCGTGTAAAGTCACATAGGTCTGCTTATGATTCTGTGCATCACTTCCGGTAGCTTTTCCCAGCTCCTTGCTGTCCCCTATCACATCCAGAATGTCATCCTGGATCTGGAATGCAATGCCGACATTGTAGGCACACAGTTCCAATGCCGCAATCTCTTCATCGGTTGCCCCTGCCAGCGTAGCTCCGATAGTCATGGCCGACTGGATCAGGGCTGCCGTCTTGTTGGCATGGATGAACAGGATCTGTTCTGTGGTCAGAGGTTCTGCCTGTTCCTCCGCTTCAATGTCTGCGTTCTGGCCGCCGATCATCCCATAGATTCCTGCCTTGCGGGCTAAAATATTCAGTGCCGCCGCCACTCTCGGGTAATTCGGATCTACCGGTTCTCCCGAGGTGCATGCCGGAAAAGCACGAAATGCAGTCTCAAAGGCATAATTGAGCAGTCCGTCTCCTGCCAGAACTCCCATTCCGTCTCCGTACACAGACCAGGTAGTCTTGCGGCCTCTGCGGTACTCGTCATTATCCATGGCCGGCAGATCATCGTGTACCAGAGAATATGTATGGATCATCTCGATCGCCACCATAAAAGGCTCTATAATATCACCGTCGCCGCCGAACATCTTATAGGTCTCCTGCATCAGCATGGGACGCAGACGCTTTCCGCCTGCCATAAGGCTGTAATTCATAGCTTCAATAACGGTCTTCTGGTATCCTTCCTCCGCCGGAAGATATTCCTTAAGCAATTCTTCGATTGCTGCCGTTCTCTTCTGCAATTCCTGTCTGAATAATGTTTCTTCCATGTCTGATGCCAACCTTCCTCTACCTGCCGGTATACTTGTATGCTTACTGGGGATCCAGCGGTTCCAGTCCGCCCTCTTCGTTCAGCTTCATGACCTGTTTTTCCACCCGGTCGATCTGTTCGCTGCACTGTTTCAGCAGCTTCATGCCCTTGCTGTACGCCGTAAAAGCTTCCTCCAGGGAAATATCCTCTGCTTCCAGCTGTCCGATCAGTTCTTCCACTGCGGAAAAATTCTCTTCCAGGCTCTGTGGTTCCTGTGCTTCCGTTTTCTTTTTTCCTGCCAAAATAGCACCTCCGTCTGCTGCCCGCATCTATCTGCATCCCCCCGGATACCGGTAAATGCTATCCGGGAAGTCTTTCTTCCTTCTGTATCTGTTCCACCCGGGTATCGATCACGCCGTCACTCACCCGGATCCGCAGGCGCTCCCCTGCTTCCACCTGGGTCACGGAACGGATATTTTTCCCATCGGTATCCTCCACATAGGAAAAACCACTGTTTAACTTTTCCAAAGGAGAGACCGCTTTCATTCTCTCAATATACAATGCCAGATTATGTCTGCGTTCCCGCAGGATCGCCTGCAGCCGGTTCTGCAGCCGGTCTTCCAGCTGTATGCTGTAAGTCCTCTTCTCCCGTATCCGGCTGGCGGGGCTTAAATATTTCAGGCGCATTTCCATCTGATCCGCCTGCTGCCTCTTATGCTGAAGCACTCGTCCCATCCGCTGATACAGCCTGTCCTGTCTGTCCAGAATCTCATTCTCAATATCACTGACCTGTGTCACTGCCAGTTCTGCCGCTGCCGACGGGGTCGGTGCCCGCAGATCCGCCACATAATCAATGATCGTGGTATCCGTCTCGTGTCCAACCGCCGAAATAATGGGAACAGAGCAGTCGAATACTGCCTGTGCCACCATTCTCTCGTTGAACGCCCACAGATCCTCAATGGAGCCGCCGCCGCGTCCCACGATCATGACATCCACGCCCTGTCTCTCCAGTGCATGGATTCCGTTCACAATGGAAGGAGCCGCCGAAGCCCCCTGTACCAGCGCCGGATACAAAATAATCTGCACATAAGGATTCCGTCTGGAGGCGATCTGTATGATATCCCGGACAGCAGCGCCGGTATCTGCCGTGACTACCCCAAGGGTATGGATATACTTCGGAATCTGCTGCTTGTACTCCGGAGCAAACATGCCCTCTTCCGCCAGTTCCCGTTTTAGCTGTTCGTATTTTTCATAGAGGGCTCCGGCGCCGTCCTGCGTCACTTCCTTCACATACAGCTGATATCTGCCGTCACGCTCAAATACACTCACACTGCCCTTCGCAATTACCTGCTGCCCTTCCGTCAGCCGGAATCCCAGACCTCTCCGGTCTCCGGCGAACATAATGCAGTTCAGGGCACTGGCAGAATCCTTTAACGTAAAATAAATATGTCCAGAGGGATGGTATTTACAGTTGCTTACCTCACCCTTTACAGATACCATCTGTAAAAAGTAATCCTGCGTGAACATATTTTTGATATAAGTATTCAGTTGTCGTACGCTGATTACGTTCTGTATCCTACTCACCGGATTTCATGATCTTGGCAAGGATCGCATTGACGAATCCGCCAGAGCTTTCCTGTCCGTACTTTTTGGCAATCTCGATTGCCTCGTTAATAGCAACGCCATTCGGGATATCGTCATCATAGCGCAGCTCATATGCACCAAGGCGCAGTACTGCAAGCTCCACCTTTCCCATACGGGTGGTATCCCAGCCTTCGGTATTCTCATTCAACAGCCTGTCAAGCTCGGGGATTTTCTCCCTGATCTTCTCAAAGCGGGCCGCAATGGCATCTGCATCCTGCCAGGAAGGAACTTCCTCATTATTCTCGCGGAACAATGCGATCTGTTCCGGCATATCCTCCGGTGCATGAAACTCCACGCGGTATAAAAGTTTGAAAACCTGTTCTCTCTGCTCGTGTCTTCCCATAATATCTTCCTGTAATTCCTCTTATTTATCCTTCTTCATGTTCACACCGGCAATACGGATGTTCACATCAGAGCAGGTCAGTCCTGTCATATTCTCAATGGCATTTTTCACCTTCTGCTGTACTGCCTGACAGGTAGCGGGAATATTGTAACCGTACTCCATGGTCACAGTCAGATCCACGGTCACATTCTTGTCCAGCACCTCTACTTTGACACCCTTGGTCAGGCTCTTAACGCCTACCTTGCTCATGAGTTCGTTGGTAACATTACCAGCCATGGCGCTGACACCG
>OGEC01000524.1_pt1 | contig 29430 bp, 24 predicted proteins | sample 1570551 | NCBI WGS metagenome assembly OGEC01 (sample SAMEA2582127, study PRJEB24529) | metagenome | biome: Human gut stool | place: China | collected 2011 | reverse complement strand
GATACAAGGGAGTATTTAAATAATTTTATGCAATGCATAGAAGAATTAATGGATGTTGGAGGCAAAAAATGAAATATAAAGTAAATCATTTTAGTTATATTAGATTATTTAGATTAGAAAATATATGGACGATAATTGTATTGTTGCTATTTATAAAACCACAAATTGCAGATGATATAGGTATCTTGGATTTGTTTTTTAAGGTTGGGCGAGTAGGTGTATCGTTTATTTATTTATTTATTTTTTATTTTACTTTAAATATATAACAACTTGAAACGCCAAACTTTCAAGTTCTTCTTCATCTTTTGGTTGAAAATATATGTAAATAGACTTGAAAAAACCTTTATTTTCAAAGGTTTTCAAGCCACTTTCTCTTTTTATAAATTTCACCGAAAGGCTTTTTAAGGGGAAGTATCTTTTTATACCAATAGATTAGATTTGAAGTTTGAAATGAAAAATTATGTAATATTTTCCCCGCCATATCGGAAAAATTCAAAAAAACAACAAATTTTAAGGAATCAGCCATTGCTTGAAACCCCTTACCTAGACCTTAGTTAGAGCTATTTTTTGAGGGCGGTTATTCCCTTTTATTTCGAAAAACGAGCACATCGTTTTTTTTCGATGTCCCCTTCACTTTGTCTCAGAAAGCAACATGAAAATCAAGGGCAAATTGAAAGAAAATCTCCTCCCACACTCATGCACCATCTGTAGCTACGCTCCTCCCAATCTCTAGTCCTTTCCAATTTCCTCCCCCAATTCTATAAAAAAAGACCAGGGTCCTAAGAACCTTGGTCTAATAACTAGTAATTAGTTTAAGTGCCAGATATCTTCGTTGTACTGAGCGATCGTACGGTCAGATGAGAAGAATCCTGCTTTCGCAATGTTAACGATGACTTGATCCAACCATGCATCACGGTCTTCGTAGTCAGCCAACATGCGTTCTTTGGTTACAATGTAGTCTTCCAAGTCAAGAAGAGTCATGAACCAGTCTTTGTTGATCAATTCATTGTGAAGACGAGTCAAGCGTTCTTTGTTCCCAACTGCAAGAACGGCATCGCTGACGATGAAGTCTACCAATGGTTTGATGGCTTCACGTTCATAGAAATCTGCTGATTTGTATGCTGATTTGGCATAAAGATCGATAACAGTTTCTGAATCTTCACCGAAGATGTAGATGTTGTCACGTCCAACCAATTCAGCGATTTCCACGTTGGCTCCATCCATCGTACCAAGTGTCAATGCACCATTCAACATGAATTTCATGTTACCAGTACCTGAAGCTTCTTTCGAAGCAAGAGAGATTTGCTCAGAAATATCGCTAGCTGGGATCAAGTAGCTTGCAGCAGTTACGTTGTAGTTTTCTACCATAACAACTTGCAAGTGTGGAGCTACCGCTGGATCGTTTGCAATCACTTCTGTCAAGCAAAGGATCAAGTGGATGATATCTTGTGCAATGGTGTAGGCAGGAGCTGCTTTACCACCAAAGAGAACAGTGATTGGACGAGCAGGGATATTTCCAGCTTTGATGTCCAAGTATTTGTGGATTACATACAAAGCGTTCATTTGTTGACGTTTGTATTCGTGAAGACGTTTGATTTGGGTATCAAAGATAGAATTTGGATTGATTTCCACACCTTGATGGTCTTTCAAGAAACGAGCCAATTTGCGTTTGTTGTGAGACTTGATGTTTTCCAATTTTGCTTTGACTGCATCTTTATCTTCATAAGAAAGAAGGTCTTCCAATTTAGATGCGTCATGGTGCCAGTCACGTCCGAGGATATCATCCAAGTAGTGTGACAAGGTTGGGTTAGCATGCATGAGCCAACGACGGAAAGTGATACCGTTTGTTTTGTTGTTGAATTTTTCAGGGTAAATGTCGTAAAAGGCTTTCAACTCAGAATTCTTCAAGATTTCTGTGTGAAGTGCTGCTACCCCGTTTACGCTAAATCCATAGTGGATATCCATGTGTGCCATGTGTACGCGATCATTCTCATCGATGATTTGAACAGCTGGATCTTTGTATTCAGCGCGAACACGGCGGTCCAATTCTTCAATGATTGGAACCAAGTGAGGAACCACTTCTTGCAAGAATTCAAGTGGCCATTTTTCAAGGGCTTCTGCAAGGATTGTGTGGTTAGTGTAGGCCGTCATGCTACGAACGATAGAGATAGCTTCATCCATTCCAATACCACGTTCTGTCAAAAGACGGATCAATTCAGGGATGACCATTGATGGGTGAGTATCGTTGATTTGGACAACAGCATAGTCAGCAAGGTCATGCAAGTTGCTTCCTTTTTCGATGGCTTCGTCGATGATCAATTGTGCACCATTTGATACCATGAAGTATTGTTGGAAGATACGGAGCAATTCCCCTTGACGGTTACTATCATCTGGGTACAAGAAGAGGGTCAAGTTACGAGCGATATCTGTCTTGTCAAAGTTAATACCATCTTCAATAATAGATGAATCAACTGAATCCAAGTCGAACAAACGCAAACGGTTCTTGGTATCAATCTTGTAACCAGGGACATCGATATCATAAAGGGTAGAAGTCAATGTGAAGTGTGCAAATGGCACTTGATAGCTACGGCTTGAACGAACGAGCCAGCTTTGGTCAGTCAACCATGCGTTTGGAATCGTTTCTTGTTGGTTGTTTTTAAGGACTTGTTGGAACAAACCAAAGTGGTAGTTCAAACCAACCCCATCCCCTGTCAAACCAAGGCTTGAGATAGAGTCGATAAAGCAGGCCGCCAAACGTCCCAAACCACCGTTACCAAGTGATGGTTCCAATTCCACTTCTTCTACTTCGATCAAGTCTTTACCAGCATCTGACAATTCTTTTTTAACATCGTCGTAAAGACCCAAGTTGATCAAGTTGTTAGACAAGAGTTTACCGATCAAGAACTCAGCTGAGATATAGTAAACTTTTTTCTTACCAGTATTTAATTTCTTTTGAGCGCTTGCTTGCTTGGTGTAATTAAGCAAAGCAATGTACAATTCTTCATTTGAACATTCTGCAATTGTTTTTTGGTGATGATCAATCACATATTTTTGTAATGATTCCATGTTTTAAAGTCTCCTTTGTTTCAACAATTTTAATAGGGAAAGATTATTTTTCTGCTTTCTTAACTTCTTTTTTCAAGTCTTTATTTTCACGACGATAGATCGTAGTGAAATCAAGCAATTCTTGCTCGACAGCTGGAGTCAATTGATCCTCTGTCATCCGCCATGACCAGTTACCACCAAGAGTTGATGGGAAGTTCATCCGAGCTGAACCATCCAATTCGAGCAAGTCTTGCATAGTAGCAATCGCCATGAAGCTGACGGAAGCAAAGACTGTACGAAGCATCGCATGCGGTACAGATTCGTACTCTTTCCGGTTAGTATAACGGGCAAGGTACTCACGAGTTGGATCGTCGATTTCATTGCGGTACCATCCAAGAACTGTGTTGTTATCATGTGTTCCTGTATACATCACAGAATTGTTTGGTGCCAAGTGAGGGCTATCGATACTTTCATCGTCCGGATTGAAGGCAAATTGAAGAATCTTCATTCCTGGGAAGCCAGTGCTTTCACGAAGTTCGATGACTTCATCTGTCATAAAGCCAAGGTCCTCAGCGATGATGTTCAAATCACCGAGCTCTTCCTTCACAGCTGCAAAGAGTTTGTAGCCAGGACCTTTAACCCATTTACCTGGTGCTGCTGTATCTGATCCAGCAGGGATTTCCCAGTAAGACTCAAAACCACGGAAGTGGTCGATCCGCACGATGTCGTAGATCTTGAAGCTTTCACGCAAGCGTTCAATCCACCATTGGTAGCCATCTTTGTCCATTGCTTCCCAGTCATAGATTGGGTTCCCCCAAAGTTGACCAGTTGCTGAGAATTCATCTGGCGGGCATCCTGCGATGCAAGTCGCTTTCCCGTTTTTATCTGTTTTGAAGAGATGAGGGTTCGCCCACATGTCACTTGAATCTTCCGCTACATAGATTGGCATATCTCCGACGATTTCAATGTGATGGTCATTGGCATAAGCTTTCAAGGCCAACCATTGTTGGAAGAAGAAGAATTGAGTCACACGATGGTAAGTCAATTGATCCGCCAATTTTTCACGGTATTGAGCCAAAGCTTTTGGTTCACGTGCACGAATAGCTGCATCTGGCCATTCTGTCCAAGCTTTTAAATCAAAGTGTTCTTTGATAGCCATGTATTCTGCAAATAGTTCCAACCAAGAAGCATTGGCTTCGCAAAAGGCTTGGAATTCTTTTTGATCACCTGATTTCAAGAAGTTCGCAACGGCTTTTTCAAGTAGCGGACGACGTTGTTCGAAAACCTTTGCATAATCCACTTGAGTAGGATCTTGACCAAAGTCCACTCCTTTAAGATCTGCTTCTGTCAACAAACCTCGTTCAATCAAAAGATCGAAATCAATAAAATGAGTGTTCCCAGCAAAAGCTGAGAAAGATTGGTATGGAGAATCTCCATAACTAGTTGTACCAAGCGGCAAGATTTGCCAGTAACGTTGCTTGGTCCGAACGAGGAAATCAACAAAATCATATGCTGATTGACCGAATGATCCGATCCCGTATTGTCCAGGAAGGGAAGAAATGTGCATCAAAACACCACTTTGACGTTTTTTCATGGATTACCACCTTTTTTTATTTCTTTGAAGCCTGCGATTCGGTGCACGGTATGGGTATCGTTGCAGAGTCGTATCCAGCTCTCAAGCGGCTCTACTCTTTGTTAAAAATCGAACAGGCGCAACTCAGTTTACGCAATTTTTGCGAAAACGTTTGCGTACCATGTTATTATAAACTTTTTCCCTATTTTCTGCAAGGGATTTCTTAAAAACTTTTTTAACTTTTTTCAGAATGTCCTCACCCCCTTAGTGTATTCTTTCCTTTGGCTAATGTCAACAAATTTGATGCATTTTATAGAAGAAAGTTCGGAATTAAAATATTTTTAAAAAAATTGTTTAAAACTACTTGCAAACGTTTTCGCCTTGTGATATACTTAAGACGTTTTAGGAAAACGTTTGTCTAAAACGGTTTCTAATTACTATCTTTTTTTATTCTTTAGGAGGAATAAATCATGAAACGTACAATTTTACGTAGTGCTGCTGTACTTGGTACAGTTGGTTTTGCCGGCTTCTTACTTGCTGCTTGTAGCAATAGCTCATCAGGTTCTTCTGAGGCAAGTAAAGAAATCAACGTCTATGTAGACAAAGGCTACAAATCTTATGTTGAAGAAGCTGCAAAAGCTTTTGAAAAAGAAAATGGCGTAAAAATTAACATCAAGACTGGTGATGCTCTTGGTGGATTGGATAACCTTTCTCTTGATAACCAATCTAAAAAAGCTCCAGACGTAATGATGGCTCCATACGACCGTGTAGGTGGTCTTGGTAGCGATGGTCAATTGGCTGAAGTGACATTAAACAAAGATAGCCATACAGATAAAACAACTGAAGCTCTTGTAACAAACGGTGGTAAAGTTTACGGTGCACCTGCTGTCATCGAAACATTGGTTCTCTACTATAACAAAGATCTTTTAAGCGAAGCTCCAAAAACATTTGGTGATCTTGAAAATCTTGCAAAAGATAGCAAGTACGACTTCGCTAGCGAACCTGGTAAAACAACTGCCTTCTTAGCTGACTGGACAAACTTCTACTACACTTACGGTTTACTTTCAGGTAACGGCGGTTATGTGTTTGGTAAAGACGGTACAGATCCTAAAGATATTGGATTGAACAACCAAGGTTCTATCGATGGTATCGAATATGCAAAAACTTGGTATGCTAAATGGCCAAAAGGTTTGCAAGATACAAAAGCTGCTGCTAACTTCATCCAAACACAATTCCAAGAAGGAAAAACAGCTGCTATCATCGATGGTCCTTGGAAAGCTGCTTCATTGAAAGAAGCTAAAGTAAACTACGGTGTCGCAACGATTCCAACTCTTCCAAACGGAAAACAATACTCTGCCTTTGGTGGTGGTAAAGCTTGGGTTATCCCTGCAGGTGCGAAAAACCTTGATGGCGCTCAAAAATTCATTGACTTCTTGACAAGTACTGACCAACAAAAAGCTTTGTTTGACAAGACCAATGAAGTTCCTGCCAACACAGAAGCTCGTAAATATGCGGTTAGCAAAAACGATGAATTGACAACTGCCGTTGTTGATCAATTCAAGAATGCTCAACCAATGCCAAATATCTCAGAAATGAGTGCTGTTTGGGATCCAGCTGCTACTATGCTTTTCGATGCTGTAAGTGGTAAAAAATCTGCAAAAGCATCTGCTGACGATGCAGTGAAATTGATTAAAGAAACCATCGAACAAAAATTCGGTAGCAAATAAGACAGTTTTTAGGTGTGAGTAAGAGGTTGGAGACAAGGTCCCAACCTCTTATGTTCAATTTTCAAGCACAACTTACTGTCTGACTTGTCTTCTTGCTCTCTAGCAAGGACATTATAAGGAGATTTGAATGACTACAGAACAAAACCCTAAAAAGGCTATGTGGCTCTCTTTGATCCCGGGTCTTGGGCAAATTTATAACAAACAAAAAACCAAAGGCTATATTTTTCTTGCCGTAACTGTTCTCTTTCTCGCCTATTTCCTAGGAATCGGAGCTGGAGAATTAGCGAAATTGGTTACACTTGGAACCGTCCGTGGACAAGATAATTCTCTCTTTATCTTGATTCGTGGCGCCTTCCACTTGATCATTACCATTGTTTACTTCCTATTTTATGCCTTAAATATTAAGGATGCTGGAACCGTTGCAAAACGTATCAACAATGGCATTGCTGTTCCAAAAACTGGAAAAGAAATGGTTCAAGCCATCTATGAAAATGGCTTCCCATATTTATTGATCATTCCTTCATACATTGCTATGACATTTGCGATTATCTTCCCAGTTTTAGTAACTTTGATGATCGCCTTTACCAACTACGACTTCAAACATACCGCTCCAACAACCTTGCTTGATTGGATCGGGTTCCAAAACTTCACTAATATGTGGACCTTGAGCACCTTCCGCTCAGCCTTTACATCTGTTCTTGGCTGGACCTTGATTTGGGCACTCGCAGCTTCTACTCTTCAAATCGTACTCGGTATCTTGACCGCTATTGTTGCAAACCAACCATTCGTAAAAGGAAAACGAATCTTTGGGGTTATCTTCTTGCTCCCATGGGCTGTTCCAGCCTTCATCACTATCTTAACTTTCTCAAATATGTTTAACGATAGTGTCGGTGCCATCAATGCACAAGTTATCCCATTGTTTGCGAAGATCTTCCCATTCTTAGATGGCATTTTGATTCCTTGGAAAACAGATCCTACTTGGACAAAAATTGCTTTGATTATGATGCAAGGTTGGCTCGGCTTCCCTTACATTTACGTCTTGACTTTAGGGATTCTTCAATCTATTCCAAACGATCTTTACGAAGCTGCTTATATTGATGGTGCCAACGGTTGGCAAAAATTCCGCAGCATCACTTTCCCAATGATTATGGCTGTTGCAGCTCCAACTTTGATCAGTCAATATACTTTCAACTTTAATAACTTCTCCATCATTTACTTGTTTAACGATGGGGGACCTGGTTCTGTCGGAGGAAACGCCGGATCTACAGATATCTTGATCTCATGGATCTACAAGTTGACAACCAATTCTTCTCCTCAATATTCAATGGCCGCAGCGGTAACCTTGATTATCTCTGTGATTGTGATCTCAATCTCTATGATTGCCTTCAAGAAACTACATGCATTTGATATGGAGGATGTATAAAATGAAAAATTCAGTTCAATTTAAACGCCGCCTCAATCATTTCTTGACTTACCTGTACATGGTGGTTCTTTCAATCGTTATCATTTATCCATTGTTGATTACGGTTCTATCAGCCTTCAAATCAGGGAATGTCAGTGCCTTTACACTTGATTTTAGTGGCAATCTTAGTTTTGATAACTTCTCAAAACTTTTCTCTGAAACTCATTATGGCACTTGGTATATGAACACCTTGGTTATCGCCATTATCACCATGATTGTACAAACAAGTATCGTTACCTTCGCAGGTTACGCATACAGCCGTTACAATTTCTTGGCGCGTAAACAAAGTTTGGTCTTCTTCTTGATTATTCAAATGGTCCCAACCATGGCAGCCCTCACAGCCTTCTTCGTTATGGCTTTGATGCTGAATGCCTTGAACCAACCTTGGTTCTTGATCTTCCTTTATGTTGGTGGTGGTATTCCAATGAATGCCTGGTTGATGAAGGGATACTTCGATACTGTTCCAATTTCTCTCGATGAATCTGCGAAATTGGATGGAGCTGGACACTTCCGTCGCTTCTGGCAAATCGTCCTTCCTCTTGTTCGTCCAATGATTGCCGTTCAAGCACTTTGGGCTTTCATGGGGCCTTTCGGAGACTATATCTTGTCTAAATTCTTGCTTCGTGACGAAGTGAACTATACGGTAGCCGTTGGTCTTCAAACCTTTATCAGTGACCAAAAAAATCAAAAAATCGCCTTCTTTGCAGCCGGTGCTATTTTGATCGCGGTTCCAATCTGTATCTTATTCTTCTTCCTACAAAAGAACTTTGTTTCAGGCTTGACAGCTGGTGGAGATAAAGGATAAAATAGAATCTTATTTCAAGCACATTTTATTTTTAAGTTGAGGGTAGTATGGTGGATGCTTTACTACCCTTCGTTAAGAATAAAATCAATGCAAAGAGATTTCTCTTTGCATTTCTGATACTCTTATATTTAGAAAGGTCATCTTATGCCCTATCCTTTTAATTATTTCGCAAGTATCTTCAATTTCCGCTCTTCTTTTGCAAACCGCAAAAAACTGAGCTGGTTCCAAATGATTTTTACTTCTTTCTTTCTAATCTCTATCACACTATTACCTGTGGCTCTGCAAAATGCTCAACTCAAAACCTATCCTTTGACAACCTTTGTCAGCGATGTGTTTGATCCTTTATCAACAGACGTTATGAAAGATATCCAAGAACACGTCGTGATCAAAGACCAAGAGCTCACCTATACAGGGACTAACCCTGTACACAAGACTTCAAAAGGACAGGTTATCTTAGGCCAAGAGGCAAAGGCTAGTGAAGGCAAGGAGTTAACACTCCATTTTGATCGCAAACAATTGATTATCTCAAAAGAGAATAAAGAACTCGCTACAGTCTCATACCAGGCTATTAATCAAGAGAGCCTTCGGGATAAAAAAAGCTTCACTCAAGCTATCTCTAGCGATTGGTTTCGCGACAATCGACTCCCTGTCAGTCTCTTTCTCGTGATTTTCTCTGGCTTCTTATCGACAGTCAATTATTTGATTCTCATCGTAGGGGCATCTTTCTTCCTCTACTTGACACGAAAATCTCGACTCTTTTCACTACAAACTTTCAAGGAATGTTTCAATTGTATTCTGAATTGCTTGGGACTCCCTATTTTACTGAGTGTCTTCATCAGTTTACTATTCCATCAAGTATTTACTACGACGATCATGATCCAAAATGTCTTATTTGTACTCTATCTTGCTATGGTATTTTATAAGACCCACTTCCGTGATCCAGACTATCACCGCTAGGAGGTTTTCTCATGCGTGTTACCATCAAAGATGTGGCGAAACTCGCTGGCGTCGCGCCTTCAACTGTCACGCGCGTCATCCAAAACAAATCCACGATTAGTGATGAAACAAAAAAACGTGTCCGTGAGGCCATGGTCGAATTGGACTACCATCCCAATCTTAATGCTCGCAGCCTTGTCAGCCAATCTAGTCAAGTCATTGCTTTGGTCCTACCAATCGACAGTGACGTCTTCTACCAGAATCCTTTCTTCCCAACTGTTTTAAGAGGGATTACCCAGATCGCGTCAGACAATGATTATGCCATCCAAATCTGTACGGGGCAAAATGAAGAACGGCGGCTCGACAACCTCAAACAACTCATCTACGGAAATCGTGTAGATGGTTTGATTTTCCTTTATTCCAACCCGAATGATCCCCTCGTTGAATTTGCGATCAAAGACAAGTTCCCCTTCCTCATTCTCGGAAAGGCAGCTTCACCTTTTGTATCGCTAGTGGATAATGATAATATCAAGGCTGCATTTGATGCGACGGATTATTTCATTCAACAAAACTACCGAAAAATTGCTTTTATCGGGGGAAACAAAGAACTGTTCGTATCTCAAGACCGCTACGAAGGTTATAAAGAAGCCCTCCAAAAAGCAGGGATTCCTCTCGATGAAAAACTCGTTCATTTTTCATTTGGGTTTATGTTAGAAGATAATTCTTATCAAATGATGGAGAGTCTACCGTTAACAGAACTAGATGCGATTATGACGACCGATATTCTCGTTGCTGAAGGGGTGCGCCAATACCTATTAGAACACCAGCTGACAATCCCGATTATTTCCTTTGATTCGATCAAGCCACGACTCGATATTGAAGCCTATATTGACATCAATGCGGTGGAACTCGGGCGTGAATCTGTCCGGACCATCCTTCAAATCATCAAAGATCACAAAGAAGGAAAAACTGTTTGCTACCGTCAATTGATTGACCATACCATTACGAAACTTTAGGAGTCTTTATGTCTACATTTACTGCTTATTTAGATGACCAAGACCTGATTCTTATCCAAAAAGGAGAGGAGCATATCCTTCCTTTTTATTTGGAAACGAACCAAGGTCATCTTGCCTTAATCCCTGTCAAAACGTCAAGTGCAGCGACTGACACAGGAGACTATTTCTTAAGCCCTATTCCGCTTGAACTCGGAGAAGAGTACACCATCTACGATGCTGCTGGAAATTCTTCTATTCTCCACTATCGTCAAATTGTTCGAAAACCCATTTTTGATCAAACCTTCACCTATACTGGAGAGGATCTAGGAAGTTTCTACACACTACGTCAGACGCAATTTAAATTCTGGGCACCCATTTCGCAAGATGTGACCCTCCATATCGAAGATCAGGTCTATCCAATGCATCGTACAGAAAATGGGGTCTGGGAACTCGTACTCAAAGGGGATTGGGAAGGAGCTGCCTACCACTATGAGTTCCGTGTCAATGGCCTAGAACGTCGGATCCACGATCCCTATGCTCTATCCTCTTTAGCAAACTCTGGAGATAGCCTCGTCGTCGACCGCAAGAAGATCACACGTCCTATCACACGTGCTGCTCGTCAACTCGACCCGACAGAAGCGCTCATCTATGAGATGAGCGTTCGGGACTTCTCTGTCCAAAAAGAGGCCGGCTTTAAACACCCTGGTAAGTTTAAAGGGTTGACAGAATCGCCTCAACTCAATGGTCAAATCCTTGGATTTGATTACCTTCAAAAACTGGGCATTACCCATGTACAGTTACTTCCTGTCTACGATTTCGGTAGTGTAGACGAAGAGGATCAATGGAAAGCCTACAACTGGGGTTATGATCCTGTCCAATACAATGTTCCAGAAGGAAGCTATGCGAGTGACCCTAACGATCCTTATGCGCGAATCCTAGAGCTCCAAGACACCATTGACACCTATCACCAGGCTAATCTGAGTGTCATCATGGATGTAGTCTACAATCACGTCTACCAGGCAGATGAGTATGCTTTTGAACAGATCGTTCCTGGTTATTTCTACCGTTATAATGCAGAGGGAGAGCGGACCAATGGAACCTTCTGTGGAAATGACGTGGCAAGTGAGCGTTCCATGGTGAGACACTATATCAAGCAATCCCTCAAACAATGGGTTTCCCTCTACGGCTTTGATGGTTTCCGCTTTGACTTGATGGGAATCCTAGACATTCAAACCATGACAGAGATTGCAGAAGAACTCCGTGAAATCTATCCTAACATCTATCTCTATGGGGAAGGGTGGAAGATGGATACCGGCCTCTCTGAAGATCAGCTCGCTCACCAGTATAACGCGAAACGATTACCAGCCTTTGGCTTTTTCAGTGATAACTTCCGGGATACGATCAAGAGAACACTTGTAGCCGGTCACCGTCGTGAGAGTCAACATCCCGCAAATGATTTTGCGAATATTCTAACGGCGAATGTCGGGAAGCTAGGGCCTGCTCATTTCACCCAACCTCAACAAGCCATTCAGTACGTCGAATGCCACGACAATGCAACTGTTTTTGATTATTTCCAACTTGAAAAGGAAGAGATTCGTCTAGAAGATCGAAAATCTCTCTCACGATTAGCTCTTCATTTAGTGTTACTAGCTCAAGGAGTGCCGTTTATCCATGCTGGTCAAGAATTTTATCGCACAAAAGGGCTCGAAGACAACACCTATAACTTGCCAGATAGTCTCAACCAATTGGACTGGACATCCCTTCCAAAATGCCAAGAAGAACTTGCTTTTCTTGAAGAATTGATTGCTTATCGGAAATCACAGCCACTCCTTCGTTTGAAAAAAGGGCAAGAGATTCGCGACTACTGTGATGTCAAATGGTTGTCTGATCATCATTTAATCTACACGATTGAGAAAGATCGTGAAAAAATAACGATTCTTGTCAATATCGGTGATCAAGAACAGACCTATCAACATCTGAGTGATAGTCAGCTGTTATTTGCCTATCCTCATGCCAACCTAAAAACCCCTATTCCTAAAGGAAAGGAACTTTCTATTCCTGCCCATAGTTGGCTCCTTCTCCATGAAACTGAATCAACAAAATAAAGGTCACCACAATGTGGTGACCTTTATTTTTATTCTTCTGTTTCTACAAAGCGTCCGATGATATGAACGTTTTCTGAAATGGTGATAAAAGCCTGAGGATCAGCTTTTTTCATAATATATTTGAATTCATTAAACTCTGCACGCGTAATAACTGTCAGCAGAACCGCTTTTTCCTGATGGTTATAGGTTCCTTCTGCATTGTGGATAATGGTTGCTCCACGATGCAATTTTTTATGGATCTTTTCAATAATGGCATCTGGCTGGCTCGTTACGATCATTGCTTGCATCCGTTTTTGCTTGGTAAAGACAGCATCCGTTACTCGACTCGATACGAAGATGGTAATCATAGAGTAAAGTGCATACTTCCAACCAAAAGTCAGACCAGCGATCAACATAATGGTCCCATTGACCAAAAAGGAGATGCTGCCGACATTCTTTCCTGTCCGTTTTCGAATCGTCAAACTGACAATATCGGTTCCTCCACTGGAAATGTTGTTCCGAAGAGCAAAACCAATCCCTGTTCCCATGACAACCCCACCAAATAGGGCATTCATGATCGGATCGTTGGTCAACGTAATCACTGGCACGAACTGAATAAAGAGGGAACTCATCGAAACCGTAATAAAGGTAAAGATGGTAAATTTATGGCCAATTTGATACCAAGCCACAATCATCAAAGGGATATTGATGGCATAAAAGGTTAAGGAAACGGGAATCGTAAAGCCAATAAAGCGATGACTCAGAACAGATAAAATCTGAGCTAGACCTGTTGCACCGCTGGAGTATACATGTCCTGGTTGAAAGAAGAAGTTAACAGCAATTGCTGATAGAAAACCATACAGCAAGGAAGCTGACACTTTTTCATCGTATTTCTCACGGGAGATGCTCTTCAGCACGCGCAATAATTTAATGTTATAAGCTAGTCGCCGCACATGATAGCGAAATAGCTTATGAAAGCGAATTTTTTTCATTTTCAATCCATCGATTAGAAGAAAAGGAAAATCTTAGAGCAACTGATTCCTAGACTTTCCCTTTTCTCTCTTGTCCTATTCTTGCTCTGCTACTTCTACTTGAAGATTTAACTCATCCAACTGCTTTTCAGAAACGACAGAAGGAGCTTGTGTCATTGGATCTGTCGCCTTGTTATTCTTCGGAAAGGCAATGACTTCCCGAATATTATCTTCCCCTGCAAGAAGCATCACGAAGCGGTCCAACCCAATCGCCAATCCTCCATGTGGTGGGAAACCATAATCCATTGCTTCCAACAAGAAACCAAATTGTTCATTGGCAGCTTCTTTTGTAAATCCAAGTGCCTTAAACATCCGTTCTTGTAAGTCTTTATGATTAATCCGTAGGCTTCCTCCACCTAATTCATAGCCATTTAAGACGATATCATAGGCAATTGCTCGAACTTTTGAAAGATCACCTTCCAATTCATGTTCTGTTTCAGCTTGTGGGAGTGTAAATGGATGGTGAGCAGACATATAACGGCCTTCTTCTTCAGACCATTCAAACATTGGCCAATCCACTACCCAAAGGAAGTTGTATTGATTATTGTCAATCAAGTCAAGCTCTTTCGCAAGACGAACACGCAAAGCACCAAGCGTTGCATTGGCTACTTCAAGAGTATCTGCTACAAAGAGAACTAGATCTTTGTCTTCTAATTGTAAAGCAACTGTCAAGTCGCTTGTCAATTCTGTCAAGAACTTCGCAACAGGACCGTTCAAGGCTCCTTCAGCATATTTGACCCAAGCAAGACCTTTCGCACCGTATTGCTTCGCAACTTCTGTCAATTTATCGATGTCTTTACGAGAGTAATGATCCGCTGCACCTTTGACAACGATCGCCTTAACTGCTGGAGCTTCTGAAAAGACTTTGAAGTCTACACCCTTGACAAGCTCTGTCAAGTCTTGAAGCAACATTTCAAAACGTGTATCTGGTTTATCTGAACCATACAAGGCCATGGCATCATCATAATTCATCCGTGGGAATGGGAGTGTTACCTCAATTCCCTTGGTTTCTTTCATGACACGTGCAATCAAGCCTTCTGTGATATCTTGGATTTCTTGATCACTCAAGAAAGAGGTTTCCAAGTCGACCTGTGTAAATTCAGGTTGACGGTCTCCCCGTAAATCTTCATCTCGGAAACACTTCACGATTTGATAATAGCGATCAAATCCAGCATTCATCAACAATTGTTTTGTAATCTGAGGACTTTGTGGAAGGGCATAGAAATGGCCTTTGTTGACACGGGAAGGAACCAAGTAGTCACGTGCTCCTTCTGGAGTTGACTTAGAAAGGAACGGTGTTTCCACATCAATAAACTCTAATTCATCTAAATAATTTCGGATTGAATGAGTTACTTTTGCACGGAGTTTGAGGTTTTCCAACATCTCAGGACGACGAAGGTCTAAGTAGCGGTAACGAAGACGAGTATCATCATTGGCTTCAATTCCGTCCTTGATTTCAAATGGCGTTGTTTTGGCAGTATTAAGAACCGTAATAGCCTCTACCTTGAGTTCTACTGCTCCAGTTGGCAAGTTCGGATTCGCTTGTTCACGAGCTTCCACAATACCTGTCACTTCTACAACATATTCACTGCGAATGCTTTCAGCTGTGGCCATCACTTCTGCACTAACTGTTTCTGGATTGATCACCAATTGCATGATTCCTTCGCGGTCGCGTAAATCAATAAAGATCAAACCACCCAAGTCACGACGACGGCTAACCCATCCTTTCAAGGTAATACGAGTTCCAATGTGTTCTTCACGAACACATCCAGCATACATTGAACGTTTCATTTCTAATTAATCTCCAAACTAATATTCTTCCTTCTATTTTACCATAAAGACCAGCAGAAAGTGGCCTTTAGCTCAACTTTTTCAGTCACCAACTTCTTTAATTATCGTGGCTCTCTTCTTTCTTTTTGGGATCATCGTAGAGAGTGGGTGCTAGCACCTTCATTAAAGTCGCCGTCCCAAATCGCAAGACAGCTGCTGCTAGTCCAAAAATAGGGGATAGGTAGCGGAAAAAGAAATCTCCCCTAAGCACATAGGTCATGCCACCCACAATAAAAAAGATCACAATTCCCTGAACGATTGCGTAAAACCAAATTTTTTTCACACTATTCTCCTTTTCACAAACCAGCTGACTTATCCACTGTTTTTTATCACTTATCCACAAAAATGTGGATAACTTTCACTTTTTGCCCCCTCAAAAGAGGAAGCGTCAGAAGCATCAGGACTTGCTTTCATCCATTTACAAGCAAGTTTCCCACAGCCTGTGGATAACTCTCTTGCTTATTTGTGACTTTCTCGTCACTTTCCTCACAAATCAAGGAGCCAGGATTTGATCCTGCCCCCTTTGATCAAGCATTATTTAAATTCGTCTGGTGTCCCTTTATATTGGGCCCAGTCTTTGCTGAAGAAGCGATCATTTAGATGGTAAGTTGGTGCTTTTTCAGCCTTTGTGACAAAGGGATTGACCGCTTTATCAAAGGCTAGCCAACCATTCCATCCCATATGAATCGTATCTTCCATAAAGTAAGGCTGATCACCATCTTTAGAAAAGTCTGCAATATTGGTGAATCCTTGACTTTCCAATTGGTAACGAATCTTTTGAACAGCCTGTTCATACTTTTCTTGGCTCAAGCCTGTGTATTTCATCCATTTGGCATTAACTGGAGGAATGACAAAGATAACATTGGTCCGAGATTTAGCAAACTGGTCTAGAACCAACTGCAAGTCATTGTACTCAGGAGATTGAACATAGGATTCGTTTTTTTGGAAACCTTTTAGTTTCTTCAACTTCATTTTTAAACGAGTATTGTAAAAATGATTGCTGATTCCAAGGTCGTTGTTATTGGTTTTGACTTTTGCTTCAGCCGTTGCAATTTCTTCCAATTTCTCATATGAGAATTGATCTGGTAAATCTTGTAGACGTTTTTTGACCTTCTTATCGTAATTCCCGTTTGTACGCGTTGCAAGATTACTAAACAAAGCATCTTCGCGCTGGACAAGGTGGGAAACAAACTGGTTCAAAGACTGATCAAATCTGGAAATTTTCTTTCCTTGAGAAATTTTTGTTACAACACTTTGAAAGGCGACATTTGGATACTGTTGTAACAGACGCTTTGCAGCATACTGGGATGCAGCATCCTGTTGGTGATTGGCAATAAAGCTATTCAACTGATCGCTATTAAAGAATTGTTGAAAGGCAGAGGAATCGTATCCCTTTTTGGTAAACCATTGCGGAGAAACTACATAAACAGCTGTATTGTCCTTGAGTTCTGGCAAAATCTGTTGCATCCCAAAATACTGGTTCAAAGAAGCCGCACCACGTTCTCCTAAAAAGTAGGGTCTATAATTGCGGTCATATTTTTCAGCCAAAACTGCTGGATGCACCACATCAAAGCGCAACCATTCACTGGAGCCGAAATAAGGGACAAAGCGATGCTGTGGATCAGAAAGCGCTTCTTGCTTCTTTGTACGGCTCTTGAATCCTTCTGCATTCAGACTAACCGCAGCTTTTTTCTCTTCGGTATAGTTGTGCTTATGATTGATTGGATAAAAGAATAATAAAGCTGTTACCATGAGGAGCGCGCAAAATACGGGCCCTAAAATCAGCCACAAACGCTTAAGCATTCTGAAGCTCCGTTACACCTTCTACGATCTTGTTCGCAGTATTCCAATCATCACGTCCAAATTCAGATACAGGAACACGGATGCCAAAGCGATTTTCCAGTTCTACAATCAATTCGACTGTTCCCATACTATCAAGGACACCCGCATCAAAGAGATCCTCATCCATCATGTCTGAGACATCTTCCATAAACAATTCGTCAATAATTTCAATTACTTGTGATTTTACATCCATTTTTCTATTCTCCTTTTATTTCAATTTTGGAAACCATTGTTGATCCAAGAATCCTGAGAAAATCAGGAAGGACAGCATCACTGTGTTAAAGGTGATAAAGATCCCTAAAGCTTTGGTCCAACGATTGTCCGGTATAGGATCCAATCCTTTTGCTTTTCTTTCTTTATTGATGGTCTTTTTCTTACGAATCCAAGCATCATTGATGACCAGTCCAAGCCCATGGAAGAGCCCATAAGCGATGTAGTACCAGGTCACCCCGTGCCAGAAGCCCATGACCAACATATTGATAATGTAGGCAACATTTGAGGTGGTAATCCTGCTCTTGAACACTTTATTGCGCATCAGTACCATTACGAGACGCATAAAGACGAAATCACGGAACCAGAAAGATAAACTCATATGCCAGCGATTCCAGAATTCCTTTAAATCACGTGATTTAAAAGGACGGTCAAAGTTGATGGGACTTTTAATCCCCATCAAATTGGAAGCTGCTAAAGCAAACATGGAATACCCTGCAAAGTCAAAGAAGAGGTCAAAGCCATAAACATACATGACTCCCAGCGTTCCGATATTGAAGAATCCACCTTGAGACAAGGCATAGGTCTGCACATGACCTAACAATAAGTGGCCAAAAATATGAGCTAGGATAAATTTGTAAAGGAAGCCATACATGATATACTTAACAGCTTGCTCCAACATATCCAATAATTCTTCACGCTCAGGAATAGCCTTATAATCCTCATTAAAACGCTTGAAACGATCAATCGGTCCACTTGAGAAGGTCGGCATAAAGAGCATAAAGCGTAAGAATTCCCAGAGTGTGAATTCTTTCAAGACACCATCTCGCATTTCGATGATCATTCCGACAGCTCGGAAGGTTAAATACGAAATCCCTAAAAATCCAAACAAGGATTGGTGCCCATTCTTGATCGCTGGCTCCACCTTAACAAAGATCAGGGGCAAGACAGACAAGAAGGAATGAAGATAGAAAATCCACTTGTTGTCCGCTTTCTGACGATAGATTTTGTAGGAATACACAATCAAGATTTGCCAGACTACGTAAAAGAGCAGGGCATAAATTTGCTTGAGATTCGAACCTGTCAGCATCAAAATGATAAAGATCAGACTCACCAGTCCTTCATAGACCGGAAATCTCTTTTTGAAAAAGAGCCCCACAAAGATCGGCAAAAAAGCTAGAATGAGGTAGATAAAATAGATCGGTGTTCCATAGTGTTCTAAATGAGGGAGCTGTTTCAAAAACTCGATCATCGGTTGTTAACCTCGCTAATCAACCCTTTGATGTCGATTTTCCCGTTTGGTGTTAATGGCAGGCTGTCACGATAGAGGAATTTTGAAGGCATCATATAAGACATCATGATGTTTTCTAAATCTTCTTTAATGGCTTTCGTGATATCAATTTCGCGCTCAAATTGTTCTTTGACACCCTCTTTTAAGATGACATAGGCTAAGAGATTTTGGACCTTGTGATCTTTATTATAACGCGGTACTGCGACTGCTGAGTCAATATACTTCGATTTATTCAAGTTTTGAGAGACATCCTCTAGCTCGATACGATAACCGTTAAACTTGATTTGGAAGTCCATCCGTCCACCATAGAGAAGGAGACCTTCATCCGTCATGGTTCCGACATCTCCCGTATGGGAGGCTGGAAGACCTTCAAATTCGAAGAAGGCTTCTGCTGTTTTCTCTGGATTATTCATATAGCCTTTTGAAACGGCTGGGCCAGATACGATGATCTCCCCTTGCTCCACATTTGGCAATTTGTTGCCTTCCTCATCAATAATGAAGGTTGGAGAATCTTCTTTGGTGTAACCAATTGGCAGACGTTTCAAAGTCGCTAACATCTCATCTGTTACGGCTACAGCCGAAAGAGCTACAGTTGCTTCCGTTGGACCGTAGGCATTGATGATGCGTGCATTTGGGAAACGCTCGCGCAATTTCTGAGCGGTTTTAACGGTCAACTCTTCCCCATCAAAGTAGAAATGGGTGATCCCTGGCATCTTTTCAGCATTGAAATCTTCAGACAGCATAGCCATATCTGCAAAAGATGGCGTTGAAGTCCAGATAGCAATCGGAAGAGAAAAGATCGTCGCAAAGAGTTGTTTGAAGTCTTGAGTGATAGCTGATGGAAGAGCAAAAAGGGTTCCTCCAAGAGCCAAGGTCGGTGCCCAGTACATGACAGACAGGTCAAAGGAATAGGGCGGTTGTGCCAACATTTGAGGACGCTCTGGCGTTGCAAATTCCTTGTCCGTAATCATCCAGTTGGTAAAGCTGAGCAAGTTATCGTGCGAAATTTGCACCCCTTTTGGTTTCCCAGTTGTCCCTGAGGTAAAGATGATGTAGTAGTTATCATCCCCTTTGACTGGATGTTGCAAGTCATAGGCATGCTGAGCCGCATAAGCTTCACGCACTTGCTCCAAGGACATGATTGGAGCAGCTGGGTTTTCCAATGGAAATTCATTGATGGCAATAATCAAGCTTGGCTCTGCTACTTCAACAATGGCAGACACGCGCTCCAAGGCAGAGTGGCTATCAATTGGGATATAGGCATGGCCAGATTTTGTCAAGGCCACAAAGGTTGCTAACATTTCATATTCTTGACCACCAAAGACCACTACAGGTGACTTTTCAGGAAGTCCCATTTGGTCGATGTGGGCAGCCAAGCTATCTGAATCAGCCTTTAATTGGCCATAGGTATGCTCCTCACCAAGGACATTGTAAACCGGATAGTCTGGTTGTAGTTGCGCATAACGTTCAATTGTCTCGATCATATCAGTAATTGGTTGGTTTGACACGGCTAGGAGTCTCCTTTTCTAAAATTCGTTGTAGATAAAGCCACCCTGACCTTGACCAAGGTAACTAAAGAAATAAAGTAGGGCTAGGAAAATGGCGAAATACAAGACCGTCTGCCCGATAAATTTATAAAGTGTTTTATGTTTCATAAGTTTCACTCTTCATTTTGATTGTTACTCACTATTTTACCATTTTTTATACCAAGTAAGCAATTTTAAACATAGTGAGAATGTCGTAGAAAACGTTATCATTTCAGACATTTATCCCTTCTAACCAAAGAAATTTTCTTTAATCAGTTTTTCTGATTGAAATCCTGTTTTATTTTACATTCCCCCGATGAATTAACTCCAGACACTTGTCCAGATCCACATCTCTTTCAAAATGGTCAGGACTCCAAGGAATCTCTATATCCGGTTCAACACCTTGATCCGTCATTCCTTTGCCTTGATCCAGGCTTAGACAGCGAGAAGTAGGAAACATCAATCGATAATCACCATAATCAACGGTACAACAATTGGAATAGTCTAAAATTCCGAGAGTTGGTCTACCTACCACCGTTACCTTCTTAAATTGCTTCATCATCTGGACAAAATTATCTCCAGAAGAAGCGCAGTAGATGTCTGATAAGACAAAGATCCGTTCGGGATAGTGGCCTCCTCTAACCTCTGGGAAGAATTCCTCGCTTTCTTGCTGATACGGTACATAGCCTTTCCCCCGATGGCGGAGCAATTCCTCTTTCATCTCTTCAAGCAGTTTAACCGTTTCAGGACTAATTTCTTCCTGTTGCATCCAGTCCTCAAAGTCTTTCAAGCGCAGGTCAACATTGCGCTCCGTGTAGAGAATTTCCATGCCATCATCATCCCAATCAATGCCTTCATAGCCCTGATCCTTCTCTAAACCTAGATGTAATAGAGGGAAATATAAAGAATCTGTCCCTCCACTGTTATGTCTCACATCAATGAGAAGAAACTTGACTTCCGTCATCATAGGTAAACACTCTTGATATACCCGACTAATAGCTCTCTCATCCATAAAGTTATCCAGACGAAGATAAAGAATCTCATCGTCTAATCGTTTCCAAAAGATATGATCCTGGATCGGTTCTCGACTGGGTACTACTTTAATGGTCTTTTCTATCCCTTCTCGAAGCAGGGTGACACTAGTTGACTGAGAGACCAAATCTGCCCATTCTCTATAATGTCTTTCTGGGGTCTTGCTGATAAAATAGGCTTTATGAAGAGAAGCTATCTGATCCAAGTCTCTTCCATCCAGAGCTAGGATCTGATCTCCTACTTGAAGACCCGTATCTTCATTAGCTTCCTCAACATACAGTTTCTGTCCATTTATTCTCAAAAGGAACCCTTTTTGACTGGCCTTTTTATCTCGAAAGGAAACATGCCCGATCACCCCAAAACTAGCTAGGTAAGCCTTAACTTGATAGAGAAAGGCATCATCTGTCATATCATCTGTCATTTTTTCTCGAAAGCGATCGGGGTCGCATCCTTTTCGATCCTTGATGGTAGATGAATCATGGCTCATAACCGAGATGACATCTTCAAAAATAGCAGTCTTTTTCATAAAGGATTCCTTCCATTTTTTAGAAACAGTATACCACTTTTTCTTAAAAAGTTCTTAAAACCCTAAAAAACTATCCTAAAGTAGGATAGCCGTTATAGATTCTTTCTTTTCTTCGCTTTCTTTGTCAGAGCGACATCACAATTTTCAATCTTGCTAATCAATAGATTGGCAAGGGCAAAATCATCGATGTTCGATTCCATATTTACCTCATAGTTCAAGGTCAGTTGTTCTCCAGCTTGGGCCGTTGTGACAGAAATAAAGTCAATTTCTGAACAACTTTGGTCCAACAACTGGCTGATTTGTTCTGCAACAGAATCTTGTTTTGAGACGGTAATAGTCAAATGACGGCGCCGTTGATGGTCTACCTTACTCTGTTTGTTCTCTAATACCAGCCACACTCCTAGTAAAGAAAGGGTTGATAAAATGGCCAATAAAAGATAGCCCGAACCTGCCGCCAATCCTATAATCATGGCAAGAAAAATCGCAATCAACTCTCTAGAACCACTTGTAGCTGACCGGAAACGGATCAAACTAAAGGTCCCTGCCACTGCAATCGAGGTTCCCAAACTTCCATTGACCAAAAAGATCACTAAGGTCATCATACAAGGAAGCAAGGTCAAACTAATGACAAACTCTCGAGTGTAAAGTGTCCGGTATTTATAGGTCCAAGATAGGGCCATCCCTAGAAAGAGGCTGACCAAAAGGGCCAGCAGCAAGCGCAAGGGATCTACCGTTGCTGTAGCATTATTAAAAATAGAATCAAATAGATTAGACATAGGCAGCACCTACCGTTTCTTCCACTGGTCTTGGGGCATAATCCAAACCTTGTGATTTATGGTAAGCACAGCTATATTTTGAAAATTTCTGCTTCACCAAACCATACTTCTCTAAAATATCCTTTAGCCATTTAGGTTCTTGGCCAGGAGCCTTTATTTCCATGATCACGAAGTCATCCTCTAGTAAAGGTTCTCCTTTCTTCCCACCAAAAAGGCTAACAGCCTGATCCCGAAAGACTAGGTTTTGATCGATTGTCACGCGAATCTTCTGATAAGGATAACCCTGAATGGATTTCTTTTCTTTGAGAGACAGACGATCATAGTAAATGAACATCCGTGGTTCCAATCGATGACCATAACGTTTGCGCAATCTCTGAATCTCTTGCACTAAGTCTGGATCTTGTATCTGATGATCTACTGTCCCATCTGTCATCAAGTTGATAATGGCTTGCGAAGTAGCAACTAGACGGAATTTATGGCCAATTCCTTCTTCATCTTTTGACTTCACCTCTAGAAATACTGGACTGTCTGCTTGAGGTTTTTCTATATAAGTCCGCATCCGAATTTTTTCACGGCGGTGTTGTTTGGCAAGAGCATCTTGAATGACATCAAAATTTTCCGTATCAAAATAAATGTTTGAAATGGTTGAGGTTGGATAATCATCTTCTACGACGTATTCTTTTAAGTCTTTGATCAAGTCCTTCACGTCATCTTTTGCGACGATATATTTTGTTTCGATTCGTTTGAAACTTGTCTCAATTGTTTTTTTCATGTTTCTTCTCCTTTAAGGGGGATCTATTGTTTCTAACCTTCAGTAAGTATGAATACGACTTACGTGCTTTCTAGTTTAATGGGACTTTCTTAACTGGTCATTAAGCCAAACTTAAAGAAAACTAAAGTTAAGGTTCCTTTCAGAAAAACTTTAGGAAACTTTCAGCTAGCAACTTTAGACTAGGAGCATATCAATTGAACGAGAGGAAAAGCTCATGAAATCAAACAAATGGAAATTTTTATTAACGGGGGCCGCAACCCTCACCTTACTGACAGCTTGTACCCAGGCATCATCACAATCAGCTACAAAAAGCAATACTGCACAAACAACCGCTACTTCTACTTCAAAAAATAAAACAAACAATTCCAACTATTTTACAGATAAGGACAAGGACAGCTCTTATGATGAAAGCAAAGCCTCTACTGTAAAACTGTCTGGATCTTCTGCAAGTGTATCAGGTGACGGCGTAGCTGTATCTGGATCAACTGTGACCATCTCAAAGGCTGGAACCTATGTCATCTCTGGTGAATCCGATGGGGTTCAAATCAAGGTCGAAGCAGGTGACTCAGATGATGTTCACATCGTCTTGAAAGGCGTTACCATGACCAACACCAACGCGCCAATTTCTGCTACGAAAGCCGGGCATGTCTACCTGACTCTAGCGGATGGCACGACCAATACCTTGTCTGATTCAAGCTCCAACACTGATGAAGATGCCGATGCGGTCATCTTCTCTAAGGGCGACCTCACCATCAATGGTTCAGGTACGCTCAACATTGATGCCAAGAAGAACAACGGGATTAAGGCCAATGATACCCTCTACATCACTGGTGGAACCTATAAGATCACGGCTGTAGGAGATGCCTTCAACGTCAATGACGAACTCAATATCACTGGTACGACCATGACCATCGATGCAGATGAAGATGCCGTCAAGGTGGATAATGATGAAGATACTTCGGTCGGAACCATGTATCTTTCAGATAACAAAATGACCATCACCGCAGGAGACGACGGGATCCATGCTTCTGGTGATCTGATCATCGATAGCGGAACCTATGAGGTAACAGAGTCTGTCGAAGGTCTCGAAGGAAAATCGATCACCATCAACGGTGGAGATATCACCATCTATGCAACCGATGACGGTGTCAATGCAGCCAATGCTAATGCCAACCAAGATGAAATTTTCTTCACCATGAATGGTGGAACACTCAACGTTGAAGTTGGCCAAGGCGATACCGATCCAATTGATTCGAATGGAAATATCACCGTTACCGGAGGAACCATTAAATTAACGGGACAATCTGGATTCGACTTTGATGGTACTGCTACCTACACTGGCGGAGACATCTATATCAACGGTGAAAAACAAACGGAAATTGTCAACTCCATGCCTGGAGGCGGTGGGGCTCCAGGCGGTGGCGGACCTCAAGGCGGTGGACCTGGAGGTGGGCATCCATAATAACAAATAAAGGCAGGATTTCTTCCTGACCTTTTTTTGTTACCCTTTTTATGATAGAATAGAAAATCAATCAGCTTATCGAAAGGAACATGATGAAAAAACAAACACTCCCTCTTTTCTTCACACTCTTGCTGTCTCTTCTTTTTCTCTCAGCCTGTGTGCCGGACCTTAAGATCAATTTTAAAAAAGAACCCACTACTAGCACCTCAAAAAAGAAAACCTTTAAAAAAAGTAGCTCGAGTCGTTCAACTAGTTCAAACAGCTCAAGCGACTCATCTAGCTCGCCTTCAACCACTACGCAGTCCTCTTCTAACATCGTCACAACCGAAGGACTCCCTAAAAATGCTCAAGAAGCTCCAAAAGATAAGATTTATGCGACAGGGAACCTAAAAGTGGCCTACTCTAGAAATGGCGATAATATTTTTGCCCAGACGCCGGATTATGAAGGATATACCACTGCCCTTGTCCAAAAAATACTTGGGAATCCAGAGAAACAAATAACAGACCCTACTTATATTGCCGAATCTTTTGAAAATACCGAATTAGAAAATATTAAAGGACTCTACCACGAGGGGAAAATCACAGGAGAACAAGCTCACGCCTTTTTGATGGGAGCTGTTGATCTCAAACAAGCTTCTAAATTCGGAGTAAACTACACCATTTACACCTATAAAAACAACACTATCCAACTGGTCTTTGAAAACGACCAACTTCTCTATATTACACCAAATCCTGATGTTGTCTTCTTTAAATAATTTACATTCTCGCTTAGACAAGCGAGAATTTTTGTTTCACATGAAACAAAAAACTCCCAACACATTCTGTTGGGAGTTCTTGAAGATTAGTCCTCTTCATATTTTTTTGGATTATAGAACCACATTCCGAGGCCTGCAAAAAGAACAATAGTCATCAGAAGGAAGGCCACTTGATTTCCAATTTCTCCTGTCATCGAAATCGTTTGACGAAGACCAGAAACGGTATAGCTCATTGGCAAGAATGGATGAATGGCTTGGAAAAATCCATTTGTCAAAGCAAGAGGATAGGTTCCTGCACTAGAAGCCAATTGCAAGAGCAAGAGGATCAAGGAAAGGAAAGCACCGATCTTTCTTTGCCATGTTGTCAAAGCAGTCACGATAGACATGAAGGCCACACTACCAATCACACAAAGGAAGAGCGTAGCCATTTCATGATTGGCTGATAAACCAATCAGGTGAACGGCACCATAGACCAAGACTCCTGCAATCACCGCAATCGTTCCGTTGACCTCAAAGCGAGATTTAAACCATGCCCAGCGACTTTCAGGATGACAACCGGATGGCAATTTTGCAAAGATCATATTGGTTGACAAGGCACAAACAAAGAGTGCTACAGAGATCATATAAGGAGCCATTCCGACACCATTCACCGGGACATTGTCACGGTCTGTTTTAGACAAAGTGACAGGATCTGCTAAGGTTTTAGCGTTTTCTTTTTCAGTTGTAGCCACATTCAATTGTCCCTTAGCATCGTTTAATCCTTGACTCAAGGTTTGGCTTCCTGTTGCTAATTCACCTAAACCATTTGTCAATGTTTGGCCACCTGCTGCTAATTTGCTGGATCCATCTGAGATTTGATTTGCACCGTTGGCTAGTTTATCAGCCCCAGTCACCAATTGACCTGATTTTTCTGTCAACTGATTGACACCAGTGACAAGTTTATTGACACCACCTGCCAACTCTGGAGTCTTGCTGTTCAATTGCCCTACACCTTCAGCTAATTTTTCAGCACCAGCAACCAATTCACCCGACTTACCTGTTAATTGGGTCGCTCCTGAAGCCAGTTGATTCATGCCTGATGTCAAGGCAGGCATCTTCCCATTTAACTCACCTAGACCAGAAGCCAATTGATTGCTTCCTGCAAGTAATTCTGATGATTTACTATCTAGTTGACCAACACCTGCTGCTAACTGACTAGCCCCATTTGTTAAAGTACTGCTATTTGTCTGAAGTTGGGTTGCTCCATTAGCGATTTTATCGACACCAGCTGTATAAGCGCCGATCCCTTGACTGATGGTTTGACTAGCTGGCAACAATTGTCCACTAACTGCGGATTGGATCTTAGACAAGCCACTTGACAAGTCTGTCAAGGTAGAAGAAGCTGTCGGTAAAACTTGATTGGCTGCCGTTTGCAGTTGTGTCAAGCTATTTCCTGTATTCAAACTACCTTGGATCGTTTGAATCGTAGTCAAGATTCCTTGAGCCGCCGTTTCACTCGAGCTTGGGCTCGATGAGATCGCCGCATTGATTTCCGCTTGTTGGTCAGCTGTCATTGCTTGATAGGCTGCTGTCCCTTGCACACTTGCAAGGGCATTTGCACGATCCGCTTGGGCTGAAGCAAGGATCGCTTGGGCTGAATTCGCAATACTCGTCAAGCCAGATGAAAGTTGACTGGTATCTACCGAAGCATTTTGAATCGCTGCATTTAATTGGTTCAAACCAGCTGCCAATTGATCAATCTGAGCTGATTGGCTTGTAGAAGCTTGTAGCTGGCTTGATAATGTTTGAATACCTGATTCTAATTGTGAAACCCCATTTCGAAGGGTAGCAGATTGACTACTTAATTGACCCGCTCCCTCTGATAAAGTAGCGACTCCATTTGTATAGGTTGCTAAACCATTTGAAAAGTTAGATAGGCCTGAATTCAATTGACGCACGCCATTGGTATAATTCCCAAGACCATCATTGAGGGTCCCCATACCACTGGTTAATTGACCAACTCCTGAAGCCAGCTGAGGGGTTTGACTCGCCATTTGATTGAGACCATTTCCTAATCGATCCACTCCGGTAGCATAAGCCATCAAGCCTGTATTAAAAGTACCAAACCCATTATTTAATTGATTGACGCCAGATACCAAGTTTGGAAGTTGACCAGCCATTTGATTGAGACCATTTCCTAATTGACCAACACCATCTGTATAGGCTGCTAGACTCGTACGAAGAGTAGTCGCACCATCTGAAAATGCTAAGCTTGAACGAGCCAATGTATTCAAATTAGTAGACAGTGTTTGACCACCATCTTCCAATTTACTTGCACCATCTGCTAATTTAGCACTTCCATCTGCCGCTGTTCCCATACCAGATTTAAGCGATCCCATTTTGGAAAATAAAGCTGTTGTATACGTATTGGTCACTTTTTCGGCCACTGACTGCTTCATCTTTGTCATCGCAGTGTCGCTCATTTTCCCTGCGATAAAACTATGACCACTGGATGTTTGGTAATCAATGGTCATCTGTTCCGGATGATTGGTTAAGATGGAGCTAGCTTTCTTTGAAAGATCCTCAGGCAGGGTTACAATCATATAATAATCGCCATTTTTAAGACCATCTTTCGCAGCTTTCTCATCTACAAAATGAAAATCAAGTGAGTCATTGTCCTTCAAATTGGACACCATGTCTTTTCCGATTTCCATCTTTTGTCCATTATATGTAGCAGATTGATCCTTATTGACAACCGCTACAGGAAGATCCGAAACCTGGCCATATGGATCCCACATGGAAGATAGAAAAATAATATTATAAAGAGCTGGAATCAAAGCAACTCCAATCATGACAATGATAAATGTTGGCTTTTTAAGAATAGCCTTCCATTCTTTCATCATATTTTTTGTCTCCTTTTTATACACATTGTCTAAATTTCTGATATAATAGATTATACAGTTTCTAGAAATTTTCACAAGTAGAAAATCTTATTTTTTAGACACTGTGTACAATTTTGTGCAAAAAGGATTAACAGATGACTGAGAGCAATAAACGATTAAAAACAAAACGAAATATCGAGGAGGCGATGGTTCGACTACTCGAAAAGGAATCATTCGACCAAATCACAACGGTTGAGTTAGCACAAGAATCCGGCATTAGTCGCTCTAGCTTTTATACCCACTATCGAGACAAGTATGACATGATCGAGCGCTACCAACAAGCACTCTTTCACAAACTTGAATATATCTTTGATAAACACCAAGATGACAAGCGCCAAGCGATTACAGAAGTGTTCGAATTTCTAACCAAGGAGCCACTCTTCGCGGTTCTTCTGACAGAGAATGGAACCAAGGAGATCCAGACCTTCTTACGACATAAATTACAGATTCTTCTGGTTGATAGTTTGCAAGAGCGCTATAGTCATAAATCATTAACAGATATTGAAAGAGTCTACAGTTCTGTCTATCTGACCAATGCCTTCTTCGGAGTCTGTCAGATGTGGGTTTCGCGCGGAAAAAAAGAAAGTCCTCAACAAATGGCTGAATTTTTAATGAAAATGTTACGGTAACAGTCTCTCCTGATCGATCTAGATCAGGAGTTTTTTTATTAGCAGGTTTCGGTTTTAAGAAAACAAAAAGGAGAGCAAACCCAGAAATCAACCCTTTAAGACAAAACAAAAAGCCCACTGTTGTAGGCTTTCTGTAAGGTATATCTTAAAATTAAAGCATTTTGTTGTAGAATTCAACGACAAGTGCTTCGTTGATTTCT